>PVBE010056080.1_pt1 | contig 85770 bp, 75 predicted proteins | sample 1631181 | NCBI WGS metagenome assembly PVBE01 (sample SAMN08397723, study PRJNA350692) | Marine metagenome, whole genome shotgun sequencing project. | isolation source: water | place: Pacific Ocean | collected 2012-04 | reverse complement strand
CGGCGGACAACAACAACGGGTTGCCATTGCCAGAGCGTTGGTGGGCGAACCCCTGTTTCTGCTGGCGGACGAACCGACGGGTAATCTGGATTCCAATACCGCCCACGGAGTCATGGAGCTGTTGCATGAGATCAATGACGACGGCACCACCATCATCATGGTGACCCACGATCAGGATCTTACCTCGCAGTCCAAGCGTAACATCCACATTCTGGACGGCCGCATCAGCAGCCCCGTCCTCACGGCGCTGGATGGTCAGCGGGAATCCGCCGCAGCTGGGGCTTGAGCAGAGAAGGGACCGAATCATGCTTTTCTATTACCTGCGCTTAAGCGCACTCAGCTACAGAAGAAATCCGATGCTCAGCTCACTGATGGTGCTGGCCGTGGCTATTGGCATTGGCGCCTACATGGTGATCTTCACGCTCAACTATGTCATGGGAGGTAACCCTATCCCCCATAAGAGCGATCAGTTGTTTCATGTGGAGATGGATATCGGCAATCCCAGTCAAAATTTCGATCCGCCGGTTCAGTTGACCTACCTGGATTCTATGGCATTGATCCGCGATGGCAGAGCATTCCGTCAGACCATGTCATAAAAGTTTGTTGGTATCCTGGAGCCAGATAATCCCGAACTGCGCCCATTTCAGATCGTTGGCCGGGGCGCCTCGGCGGATTTCTTTGCCATGTTCGACGTGCCCTTTCTTTACGGCAATGCCTGGGACAATAGTGCCGATGACAACCAACAACAGGTGGTCGTACTCTCCAGGGAACTTAACGAACGGCTCTTCGGTGGCCTCGATTCGACTGGCGAAACGGTGGGCATGGAAGGTAACAGCTTTCAAGTGCTGGGCGTGCTCGATGACTGGAATCCAGTTCCCAAGTACTACGATGTGAATAATGGGCCGTTCGATACGGGCGAAGAAATCTACATGCCCTGGAATCTGATTCCGTCGCTGGAATTCTCCAGAGCCGGCAACACGAGTTGCCATAAACCGGTTGACGGCGTCGGCTGGCAGGCGTTTCTTAATTCCGAATGTGTCTGGATTCAGTACTGGGTGGAATTGCCGAGTGCTGCTGAGGAAGCTGACTACCTTGGTTTCATTAACAACTATGCCGCAGAGCAGAAACAACTCGGGCGCTTCGAGAAGGAACTCAATAACAATCTGTTCGATGTAGAAGAGTGGATGATTGAACAGGAGGTGCTGCCGGATGAAACCAAGATCCTTTCGGTCCTGGCAGCCATGCTGCTGGCGGTATGCCTTCTCAACACCATCGGGTTGCTACTCTCAAAATTTCTCAGCAAGTCAGCCGAGATTGGCGAGCGACAGGCGCTGGGCGCCCACAAGGGATCGCTCTTCATTCAGTATGTAATCGAAGCAGGATTTATTGGATTGATGGGCGGAATACTTGGTGCTGGTTTGGCGGGGCTCGGCCTGGAAGGCGTTAAAGCCTTGCTGGGCGAAAACCTGATGCAAACCGACTGGATTCAGCTCGATTTTACGCTGGTTGCAACTACCATGTTGCTGGCGGTTGCCTGCACTATCGTGGCAGGCCTGTACCCCATCTGGCGTGCCTGCAATGTAAATCCAGCGATTCATTTAACGACGCAATAAACAACAGTAGTCAAAGACATTGAGTGGCGAAAGAAAACTTTCTAGACCGAATACAACCGACTTAAAGAGGTTAGATCATAACAATGGAAACAGGACCAATCCTCCGAACAATGATCAGAAACAAGCTGGGCGTCATTCTGATCACTCTGCAAATTGCATTCACCATGACGGTTGTCATCAATGCCATTTTCATCATCAACGAACGCTCCCGGTTGATGGCCAGGCCCAGCGGTCTGGATGAGGCCAATACGTTCTTTCTGACCAGTGTCGGCTTCGGCGATGATTTCAACGAAGCGGTTACAGTGGCCGATGATCTGGCTGCACTTCGCCAGATGCCGGGAGTAGTTAACGCCACGATTACCAATGCAATCCCGGTTAGTGGCAGCGGCTCTAATTCTGGCGTGCGATTAGTCGACGATGAGACAGCGGCCACTTCTTTCGCCGCTTACTACCGTGTGGATGAACACACCATAGAGACGATGGATCTGGAACTGATTGCCGGTCGTAATTTTGCAGCCCAGGATATTCAATGGCGACAAGGGGATGAAAGAACCGCCACCGAGCAACTCATCATCAGCTGCCAATTGGCCAGTAAGCTGTTCCCCGAACAGGAGCCCAATGCGGTACTGGGCGAAACACTATTTATCTCGGGCTCACAGCCCCACCAGGTAATAGGAATCGTTGAACAACTTCAGGGTCCCTGGCCATCGAACTCCAATGTGGAACTGGCCATGTTACAACCCATGCATTCTTTCTTTGGATCGGCAACCTATTTGATCCGCACCGAGCCGGGTGAGAGAGATCGGTTAATGGTTGAGGTAGAGGAGATGCTGGTGGCAAGCAATGGCAATCGCCTCATTCGCAATCTGATGTCGCTGCAACAGACACGTGAGGAAAGCTATCAGATCGACAGCGCCATGAGCACAATCCTTTGGGTTGTCATCATCACTCTGGTCTTTATCACCTGCATGGGTATCGTTGGCCTGGCGGTGTTTGGTATCAATCGACGCCGTAAACAAATAGGAACGCGGCGTGCGCTGGGCGCAACGCGTTTGCAAATTCTCCGTTACTTCATGGTGGAGAACTTCCTGGTGTCAGGGATTGGCGTTGCGTTGGGTGCCGTACTTACCATCGGCTTCAGTATCTTGCTGACAAGCAGTTTCAATATGCCAGTCATGGCCTGGTATTACACACCACTGGGCATGTTGGCGTTGCTTGTCATTGGTCAGATTGCCGTGCTGGGACCGTCATCCGGTGCCGCCAGGACCGAGCCTGCTATCGCCACGCGTTCTATATAAAACAGTCGGGGCCAATTTGCTCGCCACCGGTGGTGCGTGCTTGAATCGCTATGTTGCGCGTGTCAGCTTCGTGCTCAGCTGAATGGTACTAGTACTTAGGCGTCAAACAGGTTCTTCAAATGTTCATTCAGCATGCGCCCGTTTGGATCGAGTGACTGCCGAATTTCCATGAAGTCCCTGAAACGTGGGTACAACTGACTGAGTTCCCGGTGGCCCAGGCTGTGTATCTTGCCCCAGTGTGGCCGCCCGCCGTATTTCCAGAAGATGGGCTCGATGATATCGAAGTAGGGTCTATAGTCTTCCCTGGCGGTGCGGTGTATTGAGATAGTCGCATGGGGCTCATCGCCGTAAGCCATGCTCAGCCAGGGATCTTCTGGACTGACGTAGCGGTACTCCAATGGGAACGCCACATCGATCGCCTGATCATAGATGGTCTTGAGTATTTCCCGCACACATTCTGCGCTGCCTTCTGCAGGGATCGAATACTCCATCTCGTTGAAGCGGTTGTTGCGAATGTTTGACAACAATTTGTGGGACAGGTCTACCACTTCACTGGTTTCCGCGTTCGCTGCAAGCGCATTATTCATCGTCAGTCTTTCCAGCGGCGTTGCATCTACTCCCAATGGCCTGAGATCGGCAAGAGTAACTTCTTCGGCAGGGATAATTGTCTGGCCGATCGGCTGGTCCGATTCATCGATGGAAAGCACCATTGAATAGTCTGAATACACCAGTGGGAAGATTTCAAAATGGCGGTGGCTGGCAGCCAGCTCATCGAAATCGGTGAGGATATCTTCGGTGGGCGCCGTCCACTCACGTTTCTTCAGCTTATAGGCTTCCCGATTCTGCAAACGTATCTGAGTTACCACGCCGAGCGCACCCACATTCACCCGCACGGCATCGAACAAGTCGCCATCGCTGGCATCGATGTCCCTGATCTCTCCCTCGGGTGTTACAAGCCGCAGCGAAGTGATGTTGCCCGCCAGGCTTTGCAGAGTAATGCCGGTACCGTGTGTGCCGGTTGCCGTGGCACCGGCCAGGGTCTGTCGGTCGATGTCAGGCAGGTTTAACATGCCCTGACCAATATCATCTAGAGCCACTCCAAGATCTCCCAACCGGGAGCCGGCGCCGATTGTCGCTTGCAGGGTACTGCTGTCGTAATCGAGTATGCCGCTCAACTGGTCGATGATGACCAGGTGTCCGTCTGTTGGTATTAGCGGGCTGAACGAGTGTCCCGATCCGATCGGCCGGATGGGCCCGCTTGTACTGTTTAACAATTCAATCAATTGGTCTTCGCTGGCGATGTCATAGCGACCCGCCGGCCGACAGGTTTGACCGCCGGACCAGTTACTCCAGGGAGTCGATTGCGCCTGGGCTGAACTGTTCACCGCGTAGGCACCGAACAAAGCAGCGCGCAAACTGGAGGCGAGGAATGATCGACGCGTTAGATCCTTCATTGATTGATCCCTGCCATAAACCCGACCATGGCGCGAAAGTCCTTCACTTCACAAGACATGCAATAGCCCAGCGGTGGCATGGAGTTGTAGCCCTCGAGCACTCGCTGCAGTATGGATTCTTCTCCTTGTGCGAGTCGCCGTTGCCATTGGGCGCTGTCACCTGCAATGGGTGCACCGGCCTCGCCGGTAACATGGCACAGCGCGCAACTACGCGCCCATTTTCCCATCACTGCCTCGTCGGCGATGTCATTGGTGAAAGGTAAATCAGTTGCATTGCTCTGGGATGATTGACGCTGCGGCGCTGAGCTGCTGCATGCGTAAACTGATAAAGTGAGCAGTAGGATTAGCAATTTTCTGCAACTGTTTTTCATAGCCAGCCTGTTCATCCGCATAACTGTAACGGCTCGTTTGGATTCTTGCCTGATATTCAGGTCATTATTAGAGCTTATATGAGGCACGGATACTACAGCTTCGTGAAGCACTGAGCAGCAAATCTCAGAATCGAAAATCGTCACCCGGCCCCTTATTTATTCCTCACAGCTATTGGTCCAGACCCGTGCCAGGCGGTCTCTTCAGGACGTCCAGGTCCAGTTTATTCACTTCGTCGATTATTCTGGCATAAGCCTTTGTGGTGTTCTGCAATCCAGTCCATGGGACGGTTTCCACTGTCTCGAGCTCACTGTGGAAATAGTGGTAATAATCTGTGGTGGTCAGCCCCGGGACATACTGAAACACACGACTCAGATCTCCTGCCGGAGCCCTCGGATTGGGCTCGAGGTAGGTGCTGATGCCAAATTCCCGGAAGGCATTCAGAGCGATTCGATTCAGCTCCGGTCGCGTCGAGCCGCCGGCGTACCAATGAAAAGCAGTATAAGAATTAGACCAGATTATTTCCTCGTCTCGATTGAGATAACGTGGCCTGACGATAGTCTGAACGGTGGAGGGATGCTCCGCGTTGATTAGCAATGCCGTCTTATCGAACAGGTTTTCATGATTTTCTGCCAGCCACATTCGACCCACACCGAAGCCAGGACCGCTGTTGTGATGGCCATCCAATCCAATAAAGATCAGGGTACGTCTTCGTTCCTCTGCAGGAATCCCTGCGTAGTACTCAGCCAATTCAATCATGGAAGCCACGCCAGCTGCGTTGTCACCGGCGGCGTCGAAGAATCCGTCTCGATGAGCCATGACATAGATTGTCTCGTCTGTCTGGCCAGGGAGGGTTCCCCAGACCATCGCTGTCTGAAGACCAGACACGATATCGATATCCAGCTTGATCTTTAACTTAGGTACCAGGTCGCCCTCTATAAGTTCACGCAGAGCAATGCCATCCTCATTACCTAAAGTAAAGGTCGGAACGTCGGTGACGACCGGGTAAGCCTGGTATCGCATATTTCCAGGCATCATGCGTGCATTAAAAATGGCGGCGGCTCCTTTCTCACTTGCCCTGAGCAGTGCACCCTCCTCCGGTAATCCCAACATGTCAGAGATCAACACCGCTTTGCCGGCCACATCTCTACCTGCAAAGTCAGCTTCTGTACCCAAACCAACATAGATCAACTCCAGTTCAACGCCATTGGTGTCGGTCCCTGTGGAGCGGTAAAACGGATGTGCAGTGGCGACACTGTATTCTCTGCCTGCAACAGTGACAGTGACTGACCAGGATTGCGGAAACCATTGCGGTGTCAGGTCGAATGGCTGGATCGAGATGTCCTGCAGCTCCAGGTCGCGGTATTTTTGCTCCAGCCATTCGGCACTTTCCCAATCTGAAGAAGCACCAATGATCCGACCCCAGTATTGAGGATTGACTGTGTCTCTATAGCGGCGCGAAATGTCCTGCTGTTCCACAACATAAGTCTGCATGCGGTGCCCATCGACCGAGGCGTAGGCGTTGGTAGTGTCCGGCCATTCCAGGAAGCTATCCTGCAATGCATCGAGCTGATAGGGAACCTTGCTAACGGGTCGAAGGGGCTCCAATTCCTGTGCGCTGGTGGTGCAAATAGCCGACAGGAATAAGCCAAGCGTTAGTAGCAAGCATCTTAAGTCTATTTGTTTACTTATAATCATCTGCATAAAGAGCGTTATGGTACCAGATAGCCCTGAACAGTTTTTCTACTCATTCTTCAGGCCCGTGGTACACGCCTGCCACCGAGAATTGTGTCAGATGGAAACAGGCGTAAGGCGCCGGTTCGAACATTCTCATAGTTATCGAGAAAATCGAAAGAGCCCTGGCGTAGCTCCAGAATAGCGATATCTGCCGGGGCGCCGACATTCAGGGTGCCCTTATCACTAAGAAAAGCGTGTAGTCGGGAGGCATTATAGGATCCGCAGGCCACCACTTCGCTCAGACTCATACCACCAAAATTCAACAGCTTTGACATTACGTTGGGGAAATCGATTACGCCCGGCGCACTGCGGCTGGTGGAGAACCCGTCGGTGGATGTGGTGTCGGGCCAGAAACCGGCTGCCATGATGGCATCGAAGCTATCCCATCTGAGGTGGTCAACCCGGCCGTTGGCGACATCGAACCAGATGCCGCGGCGGCGAGCCTCTAGAATTTCTGGAAAGAGTTGGCCATTGTCATCGAAGATGGCATTAGGTGGGGGTGCGAACATGTGGGTGACGATGTCGCCGGGTTTAAGCAGCGCCACCAACTCGCCCATGGGGGTGGTGGATTGCCCCATGTGAATCATGACAGGCAGATTGAAATACGAGGCCACCTCCTGGGCACGACGCAGCACCTCAGTATCGTTGGCGGTAACGCCAGCGGTGAGCCGTGCCTTGACACCGATGACATAATCACGGTGCCGGGCAACCGCCGCTTTGGCGGCTTCCACGTCTGCCAGGGACAGATCCGCCGTGTCGCCAGCGGGAATGACGCCCTGCCGACCGATGTTGATCAGCACTCGCGCGGGTTGCGGAGCCGAGCGGGCTACGGCGACGATGTCATCGATATTGTCAGCCCCCGCTGAACCGGCATCCACCCAGCCCGTCACGCCATCGGACAGGCAAATGTGAGGTCCCTGAGCATCTTGTGCGTAGTGGGCATGGATATCGAGCAGGCCCGGCAGCACCAGCTTGCCGCTGGCATCGATCTCTTGCGCTGCATTGGCGCCTATATTCGAAGCCACGGCAGCGATATGGCCATCGATAATAGCCACGTCAGCAACACTGTCTATGTGGAGGGACGGATCGACCACGCGGCCACCCCTGACGATCATGTCATAGGACTGTGCCATTGGCAGCAAAGGACGGGCCAACACTGTGGCGCCTATTGCGGTGCGAGCAGTGTTGAGAAAACGGCGACGATTCATCATGGCGGATTCCTCTTCTCGGGATTTTTTCGATGCTGCGTCTTAGTCGGCGCTAAGTCAACCGCGGATAGACAGGGCTTGCCCCCACTGCTGTCCCAGAAAATGACCAGCAATGCTGTGCAATATCAGAATAACAGGGAGATTGCTGTCAGCGAGTACAGTGATCGACAGGAAAACGGAGTCTGTCCCCATTTCTCTCCATTTATCTCGATTTTTCTACTTTCTTTTTGCTGAAATCACCGTAGATATCTTTCGCACAGGTCGGGCAGATACCATGAGTGAATTCGGCGTCTGAGTTCCCGGCAATGTACTGCTCAATCTGCTGGTAGTAACCATCATCGTTACGAATTTTTTTGCAACTCGCACATATTGGTAGAAAGCCTGAAAGTGTTTTGACTTGATTCAAGGCGTGAAAAATACTGTATCTCGCCCGATGATATAAGGAAGATGCAAGCACTGACATCATTTGAGCAAACAGGATAGCGACCAGTATTACCGGCCTGTCCAACACTAGATCTGCACGGTTCTGGGTGAAGATCATTGCTGTTTCGCCGACGATAAGTATGGTCATCGCTGGCAACAAATAGCTCGCATACACCGGAAATGCGTAGTGCCCAGTGTAGATGAACACGACTATGAGAGCTGTGATACGTACTCCCGAATAGTCATTGCTGGCGTGGACGAGTAGAAGACCTATGGCAAATAGGACCATGTAGAGCAATGCGCACAGGTCCATCACCCTTGCTTGTCGCTTTATGGCAACTATCCGTGTCACACCCAGCCCCACAAACATGAGAATAATCTTTATGGCGACGCCATTAACAAGCGCAGGTTCCTCTGCCAGGCGTGACAAATCGACTAGTGTCATCGCGATAAGCAGCAGTGTAACGGCATAAGAAGTCACTGCCAGCTGCCGAATATCGTTATCCAGGAAATGTTCCTGGTAAGCTAATTCTTCAGCTGATTGACGAGCAGCATACATATACCGCCACAGGGGAAGATCATAGGGTGGGAGCATTATTCTGGCTCTTGTTGCAATGTTGCTGTATTGGTAAGGATAGAACCTGACACGCTTCGAGTTCACTAATGTTGCGCAGATAAAGCTGTCAAGCTGAAGTGTTTTCCAATCGGGTCACAGTTACAAAGCAAACACCCACAGCGCCGCCGCTCCGGGATTCGCCGGGACATAGCCGGTGAATTGATTCATCAGACCAAGCCAGATTCCCGTGTGCAGGTTCAACTGCCCGGCCACTACTGCAATGTATTGTTTCCCGTCGACGCTATAGCTGATTGGAAATGACGAGGGAATCGCGTCGAGTTCGGTTTGCCACAAAACCTCGCTCGTCTCTTGATCGAAGGCCTTGAACGAATGATCAAGATATCCGACGAATACCAGCCCACCTGCCGTGGCCAGCGCGGAGGAGATCGGTGGAATTAGTTCTCTATGTTGCCAGGCCAGCTCCTGTCGCTGCAGGTCGATAGCTTGAAGCCTGCCGAAATTGCCATCGCTGCCCGGAACAGGCACGGCATCCATCTGCAGCCCACTGCTGAGAAGTGTCCCCTCACCGTTGAGCAGGGTATCCATACAGACTTCGAACATCGGCACGAACAACATTTTAGACTCACTATCGATGGAGCTGGCAGGCCAGTTGCGCCCACCCTGATAGAGCGGACAGACCGTACGGATCGTTTCGGCATCGGGGATCACATCGGGATTGATGTATTTGGTCCCGGTGACCGGATCGATGGCACTGACGATGTTCTGAATGCCGGGATCTACCGAAAACAAGTATTGACCAGTCGCGGCGTCCAGCGCATCGAAGAGGCCTGGCTTGCCGGCGGTGATAACCACCTTTCTGGTCTGGCCCTCGATTTCCAACTCGACAATAGACCGCTCGAAGATCCAGTCGAGATCGAATTGATCGTTGGGGATATGTTGGTAATACCATACCAGCTCGCCGGTGGCTGGCCGCAGGGCGAGGGTGGCATTGGTGTAGAGTGCGTCGTTGCTGACGCCTTCGATACCCAGTGGATAGAGCAGTGGCGCCGTATTATAAGTAGGTGAAACACCGTAGAAGACCAGATCCAGTTCCGCGTCATAGCTGCCGGTATTCCATACCGAGCCACCCTGTCGCTCTTGAAGTGGAATGTTGTTCCAGGTGTTGCCGCCTGGCTCACCAGGCCTGGCTAGCGTGTTAAAGCGCCAGGTTTCCTCGCCGGTCTGCAGATCGATGGCGATGATAAAACCACCACCGGGTACCCGGCTCGCCGCCATACCCTGGATAACCTGCCCACCGGCAATGGTCGGTGCACTGCGCAGTGCATGTCCGGTGTTGCCATTGGTATCGATGGCATGATCCCAGATGACGTTTCCGGAACGCGCATCCAGCGCCACCATGTGCAGATCCGAGGTGGGCACCAGCACCTTATTCTCATGCAGTGCAATGCCAAACTTGTGGCTGGTAACGGCACTACCATCGTGACTGTAGCGCCATAGCAACTCGCCGTTGCTGGCATCCATTGCCAGCACCACGTCACCGGCGCTATACAGAAACATGACGCCGTCGTGTACCAGCGGAGTAGGCATGTTGTTACCGGGAGTCACCGGTTGATGCCAGGCCAATTGCAAATTAGTAACGTTTAACCTGTTGACTTCATCCAGCGGTGAATTACCCTGGTTGTCATAGGTACGTCGCCAGGTTATCCAGTCGGACTCGGGAGGATTCTGCAAGACTTCATCGCTGACTGCCGAGTAGCTACGCAACAAGGGAATGGAATCAGGGTCAGCTGTCACAGATTGGAGCGAACTGGCAGCGTTTATGCCATATTGCTGAATAATTCCTCTGGGCGGACTACCATCCTGTTGAGCGATTGCGGTATTAATGGCTAGGGTTAGAAAAACAACGACTGGACCTAACTGCACTCTACTTTTCATTATTCTATGCTCCGTAAGTCTCGGCGATTCGGTAAGTGGCGTCCCGAAATCAAAGGATTCAGTGTGATTAGTTTTCTCCAACGAAAAGCCAGAGAAGACACAAATCAAACGCCTCTGATTCAATTGATTTTTTCACGCCCTGGCGGTAGGGCGCGCGGATACTCTCGCCCACCAGTCATTCAGATTATTCAATCCTTCAGGAATACGTATACCGAGGGCCGCCTTACCCATGACGAAGGCGCACTGTGCGGTAATATCGGCTACCGTGTAGTCAGCTCCTGCGATGAACTGCTTTCCTTCCAACTCCTGGTTAAGCCATTCCATACGCCCCTGCACATTCTTCGTAGTGACCTCTGCCAGCTCGGGAATCTGAGTGACGCGATCTTTCCACATTTCACCGGTATGGACGAAGATAGTAATCATGGGAATAAGCAGTTCAAACTCCATGCGGCGGTGCCACATGTCGACCAGTGCCTTATCCACTGCGTCTCGCCCAAACAGTGGAGGCTCGGGATTCATTTCTTCCAGGTAACGGCAGATTGCTGCTGACTCGGCGATACAGGTGCCGTCATCCAATTCCAGCAGCGGCATCTTACCCAAAGGGTTTTTGGCCAGATATTCTTCGGACTGGTTTTCCCCGGTCATCATATCTACTGGAACAACTGGAATATCCAATCCCTTCTCCGCAATAAAAATTCGTACGCGACGGGCATTGGGTGAAGGGGGTAGATCGTAAAGCTTCATAACGGAGACCTCTTATATAGTCGCTTAGAGTACCTGACAACTGGGTAGCAGCCTTTTTAGTACTACCTCATGCTGGCTGTAACGCTATCTCACCTTCGGTCTCATCCTCGAAGGCAAACACAATTAAAGCGGTGGAGAGCAACGCCAATGCCGCCAGGGTAAACCACATGCCTGCAAAATCCGTCACCACGCCGGCCTCTCCGAAGACACTGCCCAGGATGCCCAGAAACGGACCGGCTAACATAGGACCGACGCCCAGAATGATGATGCCAAATACAGCCTGCGCCGAATTGCGGATGTCCGCTTCGGCGATGCGATCGACATACATAAATGCAGACGCGAAGAAACAGGCATAACACAGACCATGTAGTAACTGACTGAATACTCCAATCATTAACGGGCCGGTCCACACAAATTGACCCGCTGCATCTACCGACGGTCCTGCGGCGTCCTGCATACTGATAAGGCCCCAGATCGCATAGCGGGCGAAATAGGCGAGGCCACCGATGGTAATCGTCCATTTGAATCCGAGGCGAACCAGGAATGTTCCCAACAATGCCAGGAAGCCTATCTCCGCAAACTGGCCTACAGTCATCGCCGGAGCGATGTAGGTCACCAGAAGCCCTAACTGATTTTCAAAAAATGGGCCGGTCTGCATGAAGTAAACTTGATGAATTACTGCAATCGGTAAGCTAGCCGCTACTAGAATGGCAAAGGATCGATGTGACAACAAACTGAAGGCTTTCTTGAAGGCCAGTCTTTCCACCGCTTCTTTCTTGGGGGGCGTATGAGGGAGTAGAAGACAGAAACCTGCATACAAAATAGCAAGGACTCCTGACACCTTGAGAGTATCAGCCAGTCTAGCTGTCGCGTCTGGTACTTCGGTGCCGACGAAGAAGGGTGGCAGAATTTGAAACTCCAGGTCTGTCTGCAACCAGATCATGGGAAACAACCAGCTCGCCGCGATCCAGCCAATCGTGCCCAGCACTCGAATGCGTGGCCACTCGCTGTCGGGATCATCCAGGTGTGCAAAGGCCATCGAATTAGTCAGTGACAGTGTCGGCATATAAAGCACACTGTAAAGTGTTGCCAGGATAAGCCAGGCGGTAAACGAGTCCTGATAGGAGAGTGTCAGCTTGACGATTCCACCAAGCACCAGCAGGACTGCTAGAAATTTTTCAGTGGAGAAATAGCGGTCAGCAAACTGCCCGGCGATGAAAGGAGCAGACACTGCTCCGATTGAACCAGCTACTCCCAAGATCCAGCCGACCTGCCCGGATGTGAATCCTAAACCGCCATCTGCAGTAGTCGATTGTAGATAAGTCGCCAGTACCGGTAGCCAGATTCCCCAAACGGCATACTGGAGAAACATCATCATGCCAAGGCGGCTCTTTACAAAATTCATCTTATTATTCTCCCTGGAAATTGCTTCGCTCGAAGTATTCCCTATAAATAGCGCGTACACCATTCAAATCCGTGACGAAAAAGATTTCATTGGGCCGCACGGCTCTGCGGAAATAGTCGTAGACAGGCGCGATGGAATCGATTTCACTGCCATCTCGTGGATCGAATGGACGAAGGTCATGCATGGCCTCTAACGCTACCAGCTTGCGGCGCCGGTCCTCAACCGATAACTGATGAGAATACAGGCGTTGCAAGTGCAGGCTGCCTCCATTGAAGGCTGGCAAACCAGTCATCCCGCCCCGTGGCCCCAACGGAAAAGCTTCGTTGCCGATGGCGTGATTTGTATAGAGTAAGATATCGCATTCCCTGCCCCACAGGGCCAGCGCTTCAAATAAGGCCAGGGCAGTAAACTGATGATCGAGGTGACGATCGAGCCGCGGATGGGGTGCGACTACCGACTGGGGCTGGACTCTTTCAAGCTCAGCAAGCAGGTCAGCAACGAGTGATGGCCAGCTGGAGATAAATTCCCGTTCGCGCAGTTCAGGATCGAAATTGAGGCGCCGGTAATAGGCGGGGTCTTCGAGCTCGGCCAGCGGTGGCTCAACCGGATTCGGCCGCTGCAGCCAGAGTTGTCGAAGCGTGGCATCATAGTAACCGAGATTGCGTACCGCTTCCGGCTGCAAGCCTCCCAACAAGGGCACCGTGAGACTGTCCAGAGTCCTGATGCGACCCTTTGCCCGGTATTGTTCTGCTTCGCCTGGCCACAAGGACTCGAAGTTAGCACCACCGGCATCCCCCGCAGTTACCGTGACTACATCGGCGAGAGATGACTGGTAGACACCAAACGCTGCGATCTCTGCATCATCCGGATGGGGTGCTACAACCAGAACCCGACGTCCTTCGAGAAGTACATTGGAAAATGTAACCAGTGTAGCCGGCCCAGAATTCCACACCGCTCCGGCGCTGGTGAATTCGATAAAATCTCCCGGCCCGATGTCCGACTTCAGTAATGGGCTCAGGTCTAGGTAGCGCCGGCCCTGCCCACCCTGTTCGAAGTATTGGACGAGGGATACTCCTGCCGAATCGATTTCGATTGCAGGATTCTGCCCACGAGTTCGTTGGAGGGAAATCTCTAGGAGCGCCGTATCGACTCCCGGACGAACCGTTGGCCATTCGAGTCCGTCTTCGGTGAGTGTAAGGGAGTAGTTGTTGGCATCCTGCAAACCGGAAAGCCCATAATCGTAGTCACTACGACGATCGAATGGCTCGAGTCGCCCCTGAGTTGGAGCATTCGTGCATCCACTGATTCCGATTACCAGGAGAAAAGAGAGTATTATCGTAATTCGCATAATTGGGGACAGTTTACTTATTTCCGCGGCGACACCGGCTAGCTTGCCCTACGACCGAAATCACTGTCTATCAAACCATTTTAATACATGACAAAGGCAAACATCCTGATGCCAACTGCAACCAGCAGATACTGCCTGCCATCGACCATGAATGTCTGCGGTGAGTTTGACATATCGCCAATACGGGTATTCCAGAGCAGGTCGCCATCTTCCGCATCGAAGGCGACCATGTTGCCCCTGCCATCACCGGTAAATACGAGCCCGGTTGCCGTTGCCAGCACACCTGCACGTGTGCCGCCACCGCCCGGCCACTCATGGCGCCACACTGCTTCGCCGGTTCGATAATCGATGGCCTGAAAGGCACTCTCAATCGATCCGACTTCGGTACGCGCCTTTCCACCCAGCCCCATCGATCCGCGAGGGTCGGGGTCGGTCAGATAAAGCATGTTATAGCCATTATTCTCCTGGGTATAAAACAGGCCTGTATCGGGGCTATAGGCGGGGGGCTGCCAGTTAGCTACTCCGCCCTCAACCGGCGATACAAGAGCTCCCGGAATAAGTGCTTCTTTGCTAGGGTTGGGTTCCGGCTCGCCGGTTTCCCGAACATGGGATTCCCAATTGGCAGTTCGCGAATATTTGCTTGTCAAAATGTGTTCACCAGTAACTCGATCTAGGGTGAAGAAAAAACCATTCCTGGCCGCAGTAGACACCAGTTTTCTGGGCTGGCCGTCGATTTCACCGTCGATCAGTATCGGCGTTTGTGCCGAATCCCAGTCATGGGTGTCATGGGGGGAGGTCTGAAAATACCATTCCAGTTCACCGGTGGTGATATTCACGGCAACCAGTGAGCAAGTAAACAGATTGTCACCGGGTCGGGCGACTCCCGTGTACCCCGGGGTAGGGTTACCCGTTCCAAAGATGTAGAGATCGGTTTCCGGATCATACACTCCGGGAACCCAGGCGTTGCCACCGCCGTGGCTGGCAGATTCCAGATCAGGCCAGGTCTCGATACCTGGATCGCTCTCACTCATCGGCACAGTATAGAAACGCCAGAGCAGTTCACCAGTTGCTGCATCGAAAGCCTGCAGGAAACCGGGCTGATCCAGGTCGTTGCCGGTGCCAACGATTACCCGATCGCGAATAGTGATCGGCGCCATGGTGGAGAAGTATTGCAATTCGAAGCTGGCAATTTCCGTGTGCCAGTTTTCTTCCCCGGTATATGCGTTCAACGACACCAGGTAGTTATCCGGTGTTTCGAAAATAACCGAGTCATTCCAGATAGCCACACCGCGATTAGCAATATGGGTTCCACCGCGCGTCTCCCAATGGTAGTGCCAGATCTCACTGCCATTACGGGCGTCCATCGCCCATACATGATCCGGAGCGGTTACGTAGAGAATGCCGTCGACTTCCAGTATAGCCCCTTTGATACTGCCTCCCCGAATATCGATGTCTCCTCTGCCTTCACCACCGAGTTGAGTAATGATGGAGTCGGCCTGTCGGTTTCCCCGGCGTACGTTGAAGTTCAATTCTGCTGTCCAGGCCAGGGTAAGATTCGTGACATTGTCTTTGTTAACCTGGGTCAGATTACTGTAACGTCTGCCGCTGTAGTCGCCAGAATAGGTAGCCCAATCACCATCGAGATTACCAACTAGATCTGTAGGATCGACAACAACATCGTCCTGTGCAAACAGAAGTTCTGGAAGTAACAATAAGAATGCTAGTAAAGGAGTCAAATATCTCATTTTAGTGTCTCCAGGTAAGCTGTTACATCGTGAATGGTTCCATCTGTGAGTTCGGCCCAGAGCTCTTTGTGCCTGGTCAATGGATCGTCGAGCTCAATCCCTGGCGTATCACCCCGGCGAGTAAAACTGCGATAGGCGCCCTGGGCTGTACGCAGACTGATAAAAAAATCATCGTAGCGCAGCAGGCGACCACTTACTTGCTCTCCCGTTGCAAGGATTACTGTAGCGGTAGTCTGAGCACCACCTCTCCCGCTACGCCTGCCCTGACCACCAGCTACCCAGGTGTCTTGCAAGGCGTAGGGATCGGTGATGCGACTGGAGATTCCCTGTAAATCTCCGGTCACAGAATGGCAACTTACGCATTCCTGGTTGAAGTAGCGCTCTCCAGCGGTCACATCCCCCACCAGAATATCCAGATCGTAGTCCACCGGAGGTGTGCTGCCCTGGCGTTCTGAAGTGGCGACGACGGAATGGATATAACCCGCAACTGCAGCAATGTCCTCAAGGTTGAGATTACCGAAAGCTGGCATCCTGCCCACGCCCTCTGACACCACCTCGCCGATAACCTCGCCGGCAACGTCGTTTAGAACAACACCGGAACGAAGCAGGTTCGGACCTCCCCCATCGCCACCCCGCAGATCCGGGCCGTGGCAAAGCCGGCAATTGACCTGGTAGAGAACATCCCCAGCTGCAATCACTTCGGCAGATGGCAAGGCTCTCTGTTGAGCGATGAATGTGGCATTAGGATTTGCAATGACTATTTCAGGATCTATGTCTTGGGCATTGCCTGCTATACACCATAGTGACAATGTGATGCTAGTTGCGAACTTAATAAATCTCATTAAGATAATCCTCAATAGGGTCTAAAAGATTTCCTGGGATTGAATTCGAAGTAAGGCCAAATCAATTTTCAATTACTTGTTTCTTGTTTCTTGACCACTCTAACTTATATAGCCGACTGGCGGCAATTATTTTGCTGATAGCCTGACTCACGCCCCGATCAGCGGAAGGCTGCGACCTTCCTGTGCACTTTGAAAAGCGGTATCAACTATCTGCTGCCCAACGCGACAGATATCGGGTGCCAGTGGACCTTCGATCGGCAGCTCATTCTCCAGGCAATGCACTACGTATTGGATCGGGTTCTGGAACGGCGCATCAATCGAATCAACTGCCAGATCGGTGCCTTCTGGGTGCTCACGCGACTGTAGCCGAACAGTAGAATCCCAGTCGTAGTTGGAGATGGTTCCTTCGCTACCCACGATCACGAATCCACATTTGGGCTGCGGCTGGTGCGTCCATGGGTCGGTGAATGTGCCCCAGCGTGTTTCGAATTTTGACAGACCGTGGGCATAGCGCGCTACTGTTATGCTGTGTTCGTCGACTTCCAATCCCCTCGGAACATGGATCATCGATGTGACTTCCAGTGGTGCTCGTCCACCCTGGTACCAGGTTCCCAGGGTTGTTCCGTAGCCCAGGTAGTCCAGTAAGGATCCGCCGCCGAGGGCAGCCTTGTAAAACCAACTGTGCGGCTTGCCAGCTTCCACTTCTTCGGCAGTTGTTTCGACCTTATCGGCAAGATGCCAGAGCGGTCCGCGATTGCCGTCATAAAAGTGTACTTCGAGCACCTCCCCGATCTGCCCTTCGTCAATAAGTCGCTTTGCGGTGATGTGAGGCGGATACCAGGCCAGCGGCCAATTGATGGCGAGGCGCTGATCTTCACCCATGGCGGCGGTCATGCGGTCTGCCTCAGCCAGGCTCGAGGCGAAAGGTTTTTCCATGATGATGTGAGTTCCAAAAGGCGCAATCTCCTCGACTGCCTCTGCATGCCGACCGGTTGCCGGGCATAGCAGCACGATATCGGGCCTGGTGGCTTCGATGCAGGCGCGATAATCAGTGAATACGGCATCGGGTGAGATGCCAAAATTCTCGATGCTTTGCTGCATCTTCTCCACTGACTCGTCACATATCCCAACGATTTCCACGTTAGGGTGTTCGAAGGCCATGCGCAGGTTATCCCCCATGTGAAAGTGTTCAAAATCAATTCCGGCAATGCGCCATGTCTTACTCATGGTTTCTCCCTAACTCGCAAAACATCGTATTCACTACAGGGTGGACGATACAGCGCGCAAATGGCAACCCTGGAAGTTTGCACTTTACACTGTGGATTGAGAGCTGTAACTGCGGCTGCAGAGATTTTGAAGGCAGCAGGGAGCTGAAGTGTACGCGAAATGACAATGGCATCCGGGCTACGGGTGAGGATAAAGACTAGGGACCCGGCTGTTAGTTTGCCTGGCTTCTTACAGTTCCTTTATCTTGATATTCCGATACCAGACAGCGTCGCCGTGATCCTGTAAGGCAATATAACCACGCCGGGCAACATCAGCCCAATCTGCATTCAATGCTGGAAACTTACTCGCGGCTACCAGATCATGCCAGGCTTTCGTCCCAAGCTGGAATTCAACGACGACTTCACCATTCTGGTAATGCTGGACACTGCCATTGTTTATGATGACTTCAGCCGTATTCCATTCGCCAACAGGGTTCACATTTTGTGGTCTGGCAGGAATCAGATCATATAAGGAACCTGCCGTTCTGTTGCCATCGATGCCGGCACGAGCATCCGGGTGCCTGTCGTTGTCGAGGACCTGCACTTCCGGTGCGGTCTTGTAGATTACGTCCATTTCTTCAGGTTCCTGGCCTAGGTAAAAAATACCGGAGTTGCCGCCTTCTGAGATTTTCCATTCCAGTTTCAGATGAAAATTCTCGAATTGCTGGTCGTAGAGAATATCGCCTGGGTCGCGAGCGCCTGAAACACCACGAGCCGAGCTATCCATAAATAGACTGCCATCAACGATTTGCCAACTCGCAGGAACAGTCTCTCTTCTATAGCCTCTCCAACCCGCCGAGGTTTTACCGTCGAATAGGAGTTTCCAGCCATCGGCGATTTCCGCTTCAGTCAGGCTGTTCAGGAGCGCTGTTTCTGCCGCTTTTGAAGTAGTGGCTTGAAAAGAAATCAGTACAGCCGAAGCAATTACCGTTGGAAGTACCCAATTCAGTTGCTTTGTAGTTTTCATAGCGGTGCCTTGATTCAAGGGGTCAGGGACAATGCTCTGACAATCTATCATAACAGAATCCCTGAATGCTCGATCAATGTCCCTGACACCTGTGATTCTTACTCCTTATCTGGCGCTACGCTCGGCTACCATTCGTTCGTATTCCTCTTGCCCGAGATGGGTGACATCAACCCAGTTATGGGCCATCTCGTCCACCGTACGGTCTCCCCAGCCTACCCACTGATTCGGGTCCGGGTTGGAGGGATTGTTCTCCGTGTTGTCATGCCACGCGGTAGTCGTGATCATCGTTCCCTTCGGAACCAGTGGTGCGGCATCCTGGTCGAAGACGTAGTTGATCTGCCAGTTCCACTGAAAGTTATCCACGAAAGCCAGCACTTCCCGGTTGCCGTTGGGATAAGTGGCCTCCATCGACATGGCTTTACCGCGCATGTGCATATGGGGCTGGAAATTCTCGAGTCTAGCCGGGGCCGACAACACGAAGTTACCCTGGGTGACGGCTATTTCGCCCGGCGGAATATCCAGGCTGTTGGGTCCTTGGGCATCGAACATGCTCAGGATAGTGCAGTGCTCTGGAGGCTCATCGTGAAACCATACGGCCAGCTCGACCTGAGCATTCGGTACACGCACACCACTGGCATACAGGTGCATCTCCCAGGTGATTTGTAATCCAGGCATCATCAGCTTACCGGTGTCGGGGCGGAATATTTGACCCGCCTTACCGACTGCCCATTCCATAAAAAGGCTTGGACCGAATGGAATATCAACGTCTTCCGGTAGCCCGGCCTTGCCATCTTCCTGTTGCACCAGAAATGCCAATGAATGGTGGACCACCCTGCGGCTTTCTGCGTTCTTTGGTCGAATCTCGATGGCCTTGACCCATTTCTCTTCGGTCAATCCCGTTGGTGTGGTCGGGCGAAACCATTTATCCTGGGTTACGGCCGCCAGGTCATAAGGCTCGGACTCAACCACCAGATCCGGCGCTGAACCCATCTGGCTCTCAAGACGCCAGACTAAGGCATCGTTAAATTCACGCGCTGCAGGTGCCTGACTTGCGTCACCCTCTGGCGCCCCCTGGTCGACCCAGGAGATGATGGTGTGTCGCTCTTCTTCGGTAAGTCCGCGGTCATTAGTGAATTCCTGCACACCCACATCAGGATTGATATGCCAGGGTGGCATTACCCGATTTTCTACCCGGTATTTGATTATCGGTGCAAAAGTTTTAGCCTGGTCATAGGTCAGTAACGACATTAGCGCGATAGAATTCGGCCGATGGCACTCCTGACACTTACCTTGAAAGATGGACGCTACCTCTCCGGCCCAGGTTACTCTTCGCTGTTCCTGGCCAGAGGCTTGCTGCGCCGATGACAAAAGGGGAATTGCCAGCACTGCAACCGCCATCAACTTCCTTAGCATTCTTGCATTCATCATTCCTAGCCTCCTGGAGAGCTTAGCGCCTCCAAATGTTACGTTCTCAAGCGTTTAATTTATTCTCAAGCGTCTAATTGCTCACACTTACTTTAAGAAAACTATTGGTCCAACAACACTGCGAATGACCAGCCGTTGCCGGTCCAGAAATATCGGTCAGCCTGGCTCACAACAAATAATCTCCTGCCTCGCTAAAGGTAACTTCGGTGTTCGCCTTGCCGCCGGCCGCAGCTATCTTTGTGGCGGACTCACTGAATGCAACCTCGCCCGGGCCCTGATGCTTGAACCAGACCAGATCTACCGGTGGAGTCATGCCACTAGTTGCGATGATCATGGCGGCAATGCCACTGACCTTGCCATCATCGGTAACCCATACATCAACAGACAAAGGCTCACCTACTTCGGCCTGCACGGGACCGGCTGTAATGCCACCAGGCCCGTGGCCGATCTGCCCGCCCTCCTGAAAGCGAATTTGTGGCGGCAGGTTACCGCTGGCATCGCCGACTATCGCATCGATCACATAATCATTGCTCAAGTTGGCAGGGATACGAAAAGTTTTACCCTGGTTCTCTAAATGCCAGACAACCTCTTCGCCGGAGCCGACGGGTATATTCACTGTGAACACCCCCCAGTGACGACCGGTTTCGAAATGGCTGGGCTGTCCCTGATCGGACTCGCCTCCGGGTACGCCGAGAATCCGATTGCTCGGGCCGACGGGAATATCGAGACCTTCTTCGATGTTACGATTATAGTAGCCAAATGAGAGTGCAATCGTGCCGTCCTCATTTTCATACCAACCTTCATAGGCCGGTGTCACCGTCTGTCCTGCGGTAATGCCAATGTCTTTGCCCAATGGCAATAACTCGACGGCCAGGGGTGTACCCTGTGCGTGCCCCGCACTGGCTGCCAACAAACTGGAGCACGCCAGAGTCAGACTGACGAGTGTAGAAGACAATATTTTCATTCGACCTCCTTAAGCATGACCGCCTGCTTTCGGATAGCCCGAGACTACATTGATTAACCAAACCCATCACAACTTTGCGGTGCGACGCCACTCCAATGTGGAGTGATGCGTCCGCTCAGATTTTGTGTGTTGTTTGTGTATGGAGCCTGGTATGCGCAGCAGGAGCGCCACCAGGAACGGGGAAGGCTGACAAAAATCACTAAATAGGGATAGATTTATTTACTATCCAGACTCGGTTATTCAGTCCAGTTCATTCACGAAATACGCCACGAATCATGCAACCCGCTCCAGTCCTGGCGTTGAGATCGTCTCGAGCATGCCTCCTGTGGTGTGATAGAAGGGGTTGCTACGCTAGAAAATCGTTTTTCAACCATGCTGAATCTTCCCGTCGGTCCATTACATTAAACTGCCTCACTTTCGACGCAATAGCCTTCCACAAAGACAGCAGGCAGACGTGTCGGTCTGCCGGTATCCAGATTAGTGCAAACAAAATCAAAAACAGCCCGCGCCAGGGTCTTGCCAGTATCGACGTTGATGATCTGAAATTGACGGCTGAGTCGTAGTTTGCCATCTGGATTGATTATCCATGTCGCCACCTTCAGCCGGTCCTCTGCATAGGCTGAGCCCTGCAGGTCGACATCGAAGCGTACCGCCGCCATGCCTCTGGCCATGTCCTTGCATCGAGACTCCGGCAGTCCCACGGCCGTGGAATGGTCAAAGGCGCAATCGATCATCCATTGTACGTAGTTATGGGTAGAGACGTGACCATAGCCGTCGACGTTTTCCGGTGTGACAGTCACGTCAATGACGAAGGGATTAGTACGGTCCCAGGCCAGTACGGTATTCCTCGACGTTGCAGCGCGGTCGGCTGCTGGATCCGATGGAGATTTCATATTCTGCTCCTTCCAAATAGGGATACTCACGGAAGCTGCTCCCTCATGATCGAAGCTCCGACTGACTGATCTTCGTCAATATAGCCATTCCAAAATCAATTCCCGTTAATCCAATTCTATTGGATCCCTTTTTGATTTCACAATTCATTCCATCAATAAAGAACAGAAACTTTTTCCGGAGAATTGGTCAGGGCAGGCTTTGTCTTGTTGGAGTGCTCGGTGAATGAGCTGAGGCGGCTCGGCTTTTCAGTTGCAGCTCTGTCCTGACCGGTAGGGCGGAGGCTAAACCAGATTGGCTATAAAAGGTGCATCAGCGCTGTTTGGAAACAGCTCGGACTCTATGTTGACTTGCGGTAGTTGCAGATGATCACGCAGCACGGTCTTGAACAGGGATCGCATGTCGGTGGTGGGTGCTAGATCACGGCCCTAGTAAAGATTACCGCTGGCAAGTCCGGGCCACTGGCCCTGGATTCTGCCACCTTTCACGCTACCACCCAGCAACAAGGCAGCTCCTCCGGTACCGTGGTCGGTGCCTTGTGTCCCGTTGACTGCCGCAGTGCGACCGAACTCGGTGACAACCAGCACTGCCGTATTGTTCCAGGTCTTTTCCAGGCCGCTTTTCAAGCGTGCCAGCCCCCGGTCCAGTTCGCGGAACTTGCCTGCCAGCTGACCCTGACTGGCGCCCTGATTGGCATGGGTATCCCAGCCGTTACTCTCCAGCACAGCGATAGAGGGTCCTGAGGCATCCGCAAGGAAAGCAGCCGCCGCGTCCACCAGTACGCCAAAGCTCTGGCCCTGGCGCAGGTTGGCCGTCATGCCGTTTCTTCCTACCACCTGGTTAGCCATCAGGGCTTGCTCCAGTCGTGTCCCCAGGAAGGCATCTTCGGCATACAGCTGTTGCAGTTTCTGCATGGTGCTGATGCTCGGTTCCGGCATTACAGCTGGCGCCCAGGAGGCGACTTCCGACTCGCCCTTAAGCACATCAGGCACTGCCTGCCCGATCGCCATAGCCGGGCTATTGCCATCGCTTCCCCCAGATTTTCCGAGCAAGGGTACACAGCGATTCAACCAACCGGATTCCGTTTGGTCGGGTTGCTCCAGACCAATCTCCAGAACATTCTGTGCGTCGAAATGGGAGCGCTCCCGATAGGGGCTGGCCACCGCATGGCAGATTACTGCCTGGGATGATTGATACATCTCATGCAGGTTTTCAAACGCCGGATGTAATCCGAAAAAACTGTCCAGCTTAAGCAGTTCGCTCTGGGGTGTAAGCAATGAGCCGCGCAGCCCTGCAAGTTCGGAATCGCCATAGGGAGCCACAGCAGCCAGTCCATCCATGGCGCCACGCAGGATGACCAGCACGAAGCGTTGCTCCCCGCCATCGGTAGCGGCGAAACTCAGTCCGGGCAGGCTACCGAACAAGCCCAGTGCCGGGGCGGCTGCCAGAGATGAGACCAGGCGCCGCCGCTGGTGATCTATACTGGATTGCTTGTGCTTAGCCATACATTATCTCCACTGAAAATCCGGGCTGGCCAGTAATAGCGCCATGCCCTGGCTGCGGGACTCGGCGCGGCGCAGCGCTAATTGGAGGGATTCATTTTCCGGCAGGATTTCTGCGGCGAGTTGTTCGGCATCGACCCGATTGCCGAAGTTCTGGGTAATCTGATTGACCCATTCGATGCGCTTAACCAGTGCATCGGGACTGCCCCAATGTTCAGCCTCGTCGGGCCATCCGGCAGGCGAAGTGGCCGTAAACGGCAGGTGATTGAATACGCTCAATGTGTTCGACATGGAGTTAAAGACCTGTGTCGAGCCACTATTCTGGGTATTCAGGTTCATGGCACGCAGCGTGGATATGATCAATTCCTCGGGAGTCTTGAGTTTGCGATACTCTGCTTGCCAGATTTCATCCAGGTCTACTAATGCGGCATGAATAGCTGGCAGGCTGCCTTCACTTTCCATGAACACCATTGCGATCTTATCGATGGCGGAAACCGGTGGCGTGTCGGCCACGAAATGGCTTACCAGCCTGGTGGCAACGTACCGGGCGGTGGCTGGATGGTGCGCCACATCGACCAACGCCGCCTCCTCCTGCCCCGCGCCATTGGCACGGTAGTCTTTTCCCAGCAGGGAGTGCTGACCCGGTTCGTGCGCCGGGGCCAGGAACCGAAATTCACCCAGCTTACCCGGATTTCTGCCTCGATCGCCGCGTTCCTGCCGCATGACAGTCCATCCGGTAATCATCTTTGCCAGACTGGTGACGTCTGCCTGGGTGTAGCCACCGTCCACTCCCAGCGTGTGCAGCTCTAAAACCTCCCGCGCCAGGTTCTCATTCAGTCCACGCTCGCGGCGCCGACCTGCCGGGGAGTTGGGCCCGAAAGACGAGTCATTGTCCAGGTAGATGAGCATCGCCGGGTGCTGCTCCACCGAGAGCAACAGGGACTCGAAATCGCCAGCAAGTTTGCTGCGGATCGCTTCATTCTCATAGGGCAAGGCAATGCGCCGCAATACCGCCTTGGTTCCGCCGGATACGGCCACAGTAAAATGGTTCGACCAGAAACGGAGCAATCGTTCTGCGAAGGGTTGTCTGGTGTCGACGGCGGCCTGCAGTCGCAGGCTGGTGTGTTGCTGGAAAATCTTGTTGTCGGTGAGGTTCTTGTCTCGCTGCGCTTGCAGTGACGCGGGAAGGTTCTCGATATTATCTAGCTGTGATTTCAGCCAGCCGCGAGGGTCGCTGTTGATATAGCGAAGTTCTCCTGGTCTCAGGCCGAGCCCGAAGTGATTGCCGGCTATGTAGCCCGCACGCTCCGACGAGTCAGAAGTGTTAGATGCTGGCATTTGTAGCACCTGTTCGGAAATAGTTGTTTTCCACCATATACTTATAAAACGCAGTTATCGTGAACCGGTTTACCTCACTACTCGAATTTCCGGATCACACCAGGCAGCGAACCTAACGTTTTGCATTTATCTCTTCTTTATCTTTATAGGGATTGAAGATTTCGTAATTTTGCGTAGTGCAGCCTGCAACTTCATGGGAAACTATCCTGATAGATTAATCTGTGCTGAGCATCTGGTGAACGAGCCGCACAAAAGCAGGAGATGGACTATGAAAACTCTGGTGATTTTACTGGCTGCGCTGCTTAGCGTTCCAGTACTAGCCGACGTGGAAACGGAAACCAACAACACTGAGTCGACTGCCGATACGCTGACCGCAGGAGAGCTCATGTCAGGCAATTTGAGTAGAGATGAAGACATCGATTACTTTGAGTTTCTAGCGTCTGGCGTGGATTCACTGGAACTCGTTTTCGGTTCACCCAATGCCATGGGAACGGAAAGCCGGTGGTTGATTTTCGTGCAGAGAGCTACGGATGGAATTCTTATCTATCAAGAGGTGCTTGGCCCCACTGCTGATCTTCCGATAACGCGCAATATCGATATTGACAATAGTAGTTTGTATTGGGTAATCGTCCGCCCTCCTGGAGGCTCATTGGCTACTCCGACTGACGTTTATAACCTCACCATCACACCGGATAACTTCTCCCCGACTCTGGGAGCCATTGAAGGCGTGTGGCAAGATAATTTCGATTCGTTCTACTCAATTCATGAGGGTTCACAGGGCTTACTCTATATTGAATTAAGTACTAATCCGTTTGGATGGAATGCTTATCTGGGATCGAGGATTGAAGATAGGGCGGTATTGGATCTAGTGGTCGGGCCGGGAACGGCTGAGCTGGAACTGACGTTTACTTCGACTGAGATTTATGAGGCCAGATATATAACTTGCCAGACTGAAGAGGGAGATGCGTGCGCGGCAGCACCAGGAGAACTTCTCTATACTTCCACGAAGGTGTTTGCTGATTAGGAACAGATCATTTATGCATAATCGATTCGACTTAAGCGACAGAGTCGCGCTTATTACCGGAGGCAGTCGTGGCCTGGGGCGGCAGATGGCAATGGGCTTTGCCGAGGCAGGGGCGCATGTGGTGGTTTCCAGTCGTAAACTGGAAGCCTGCGAAACTCTTGCCAGAGAGATTGAACAGAGCACTGATCGCCAGGCACTGGCCTATGCAGCAAACGTTGGTAACTGGGAAGAACTCGATGGTTTGGTCGACGCCGCCTACCAGCGCTTTGGCAAGGTGGATATTCTGATAAACAATGCCGGCATGTCGCCGCTGTATGATGAGCTGGTTGATGTAAGCGAAGCGCTGTACGACAAAGTGCTTGATGTGAATCTTAAGGGGCCTTTTCGATTGATGGCGCTGGTGGGTAGCCGAATGGCTGAAGCCGGAGGAGGATCAATCATCAATATCAGCAGCATCGCCGCGACACATCCGAGTCCCGGCGTCATTCCCTATGCGGCCGCCAAGTCGGGACTCAATTCGATGACCCGAGGCTTCGCCAATGCGTTTGGCCCGAACGTGCGGGTCAACTGCATCCAGGCCGGGCCCTTTCTCACCGACATCAGCAAAGCCTGGGATATGCAGACCTTCGAAAAACGTGCCGAGCAGCACATGGCACTCAAGCGGGGTGGCCGGCCAGAAGAAGTCGTCGGCGCCGCACTGTACTTTGCCAGCGATGCGTCGAGCTTCACTACCGGGGCAGTCCTGCCTGTGGATGGGGGCGATCGAGGTAGTATTTGAATCGGGTCAGATTGTAGAATTAAATCTTGCTTTGTCACCTGATGAAAAAATCCAATTGCAGGGGGTGCTAAATGAAAGAATTGATCCCGGTTGCTCTGGTCAGACAACTAGTGTTTACTTTACCTCTACCTATTGTTTACTTTAACCCCTACCATTTGTTTTCTTTTCCACGTAATTTCCTGAAAGAAGATTTGAGGCACTAATGAAATCGCTAAGCCTCCTGTTGCCACTGCTCGTACTTCTCAATTCCTGTTCCGACAATACGCCATCACAGTCCACTGTGGGGCCTGCACCAAGCACATCCCAAGCCGCAAGCGAGACACCTGCAGGGGCAGATTTCAGCACCGAGCGAAACGCCTATTTCGGCGATCTGCATGTGCATACCATGTACTCCTACGATGCGTTCATCTTTGGCACAACCTCGTCTCCCGATGATGCCTATCAGTTTGCCAAGGGCGGTGCGCTGACCCATCCTGCGGGCTTCGAGATGCAACTCGACGTGCCATTGGATTTTTACGGGGTAACGGATCATGCCTACTATCTGGGTGTGCTGAGAGAGATGGCCATCGGCGATTCCGAAGTGGCCCGGCACGAGGTGGCTGAGGGTATGGACGCACTCGGTGACGACATCGCCTATCGACGCCGCATGTTCGCCAAGTTCCGCGACTTTGCCCGCTCCGACCGGCGCATGGAAATCATGGATGGGGTAGTGGTCAAGACGGCCTGGGATGACATTGTCGCCGCCGCCAATCGTCATAACGACCCGGGTAATTTCACCGCTTTTGTGGGTTACGAGTACACCACATCCGGTAGCGAGTACGAAAACCTGCATCGGAATGTGATCTTTCGCGGGGCTGAAGTCCCGGACATGCCTTTTTCAAGACTGGATTCTGTTAATCCCGAAGACCTGTGGGAGTGGATGGATACGAATCGTGCCCAGGGAATCGAGAGCCTGGCTATTCCCCATAATTCCAACGGCTCTAACGGCATGATGTTTCAGCTGACGGATTTCTCAGGAAGACCACTGGACAGCTCCTATGCGAACCAACGCATGCGTAACGAACCGCTGGTTGAAATCACTCAAGTAAAGGGCGCATCCGATACCCACCCTGCCCTGTCGCCGAACGACGAGTGGTCTGAGTTTGAAATCATGCCTTTCCGAATCGGCATTCGCCTGCCCAGTCAACCCCAGGGCAGCTATGTGCGCGAAGCCTATCTTAACGGCCTGGAGATGGAGGCAAACCAGGGATTTAATCCTTACAAATTCGGCTTAATCGGTTCCAGTGACTCCCACAATTCCTCGGCGGCCGGACCGGAAGACGATCATTGGAGCAAAGTGGCCCTACTGGATAGCGACGGTCAGCGACGTGGTTCAGTGCCGCTGGATACGCCGCGAGACAACGGGGAGATTTATCAGGATACCTACTACAACTACTGGGGTGCGGCCGGCCTGGCTGGTGTGTGGGCCGAGGAAAATACTCGCGAGTCGATTTACGATGCGTTCCGCCGCAAGGAAACCTTTGGCACCAGCGGGCCCCGCATGAAGGTCAGGTTCTTCGCCGGTTACAATTTGCCGGCACTCGATGACAGCGAGCTGGTCAGCAAGGCCTATGCGAACGGCGTTCCCATGGGCAGTGACCTGCTCGGTGATGACGGCCAGAATCCTTCCTTTCTGATGTGGGCAGCCAAAGACCCCAACGGCACGCCGCTGCAAAGAGTCCAGATTATCAAGGGTTGGGTCGAAAATGGTGCGGCTATGGAAAAAGTCTTCGATGTCGCCTGCTCCGATGGTGCTGTGGTGGATCCGCAGACCCGGCGCTGTCCGGACAACGGCGCGCGAGTAAATATTGCCGACTGCAGTATCAGCGCTGGCGTCGGCGCAGCCGAACTACGCGCCAGCTGGCAGGATCTGGAGTTCGATCCTGACCAACACGCCTTCTACTATGTCAGAGCGCTGGAAAATCCCAGCTGTCGCTGGTCAACCTGGGACGCCATCAGGGCAGGAGTAGAACCGCGCCCGGACATGCCATCCACGTTGCAGGAAAGAGTTTGGTCATCGCCTATCTGGATTACGCCGAACTAGCAGGAGCCGGCTTATTATTCGGGAATGAGTTACAACGCCAATCGAGTCAGACTGCTTCGGCTTTCAACAAATTCATGCGATGTAATAAGTCTTGAAATTCAGCTTGTTGTTGCAACTCTCGAGAATAGAGCAGCTGCAAATAGGGATTATCAGGGTCCCTATTTCGATCGCTTTGTTGAGCCACTCAATGGCTTTAGCGTAGTCACCGGCAAAGTCATAGAGAAGCGCAATCTGGCTTGCACTCACAAATGTCTTACGTGCACGGTCTTCAAGCACCCCTGCGGCGCGGAGTAATCTGTCTTCACCACTGTCTGTAGAATTTTCCGAGAGCAAATCAGCTACTTCAACATCTCCCAAACCCCGATACATGGAAACCGTTGCACTAATGCAATTCTCCATCTGGCCTTGCTTGAAATAGTTAATCCTGAGACTTTGGAACGCTAACCAGTGATTGGGCACTATGCGCAGGGTATGCCTGGCAGCTACAACGCCATCTTCATAGCGTTCCTGGAATGTCAGCACAACCGCATAGAGAGCCCGAAACAGCACATTAAAAGGATCCAGCTCCAATGCCCGCTCTATTTGCTCGGTGGCCTCATCGGGGCGCTGCATAATCATCAGGTAATGCGAATAGAAAGCACGCGGATCCGGGTAATTGGGATTCAATTCAATGGATCGCCTGAATTCAATTTCTGCTCCCGGCCAATCCCATTCAGTCCAGGCCTTATAGACGGCAAAAACGTAATACGATTCTGCCGATAGATCGTCTAATGCAATTGCACTTTCAGCGGCTTCCTTCATTTTCGCACCAGCCACTTCACTCGAAACCATTCCCAGCTACTGCATTCCCGCCCAGGCCTCTGCTATACCAGAATAAGCCAGTGCAAGTTTGCTATCGTGCCTGAGTGCCTGTTGGAAATACTCCAGGGCGGTTTCGAGATCTTGTGGTGTTAATTTGTACCAGTGAAAGCGGCCCTTCAATACGGTTTCATAAGCAATCGGATTAACTTCATGGGCGATGTCCAATTGCGTCGCTTCACCAGGAGTCAGCGAAATCTTGATTTCAGCCGCAATGGCTTTTGTCAGATCACGCTGCAGGACCAATATATTAGTCAGGTCGCGCTCGTAACTCTCCGACCAGAGCAGCTCATCACTAGCTGCCAGCTGCAATTCGGCAGTTATTCGAACCTCGCCTCCGGCGTGAAAAACCGATCCACTTACGATTGCATCAACGTTCAGCTCGATGGCAATTTCTTCCGCAGTTTTTTGTATCGCTTTATATCTCATGGAAGACATGCGGGAAATTATCTTTAGCGCACTTATCTTGGATAAATTGCTGATCAGCGTTTCCGTTATCCCATCTGCAAAATATTCACGCTCTCCAGATGTATCGACAAATGGCAGGACTACTATTGAGCTAACACGATTGCTCAGTCTGGCCAGGTTGCTTTCGATTGGAGTAACTGTATTAGAGGCAGGAACTGATTTGTTGGTCAGCGCATTTAGCAGCAGTGCTCTGTAGCGAGAAATCGAAAGAGTATGGGCCAGTATGGCTTGGGTGGTACTCAGTATAAGGGCCAGACCGGCTGATAGTTTTGTATCACTTAAGTATAAAGTGACCAATGGCTTTTCCTGGTCCATTGCGAAATGCACTTCATTGCGGCAGTAGCGGGAGGCGGCCGAGTTATCGCTCAAAAAGAGCAGAAACTGGCTCGCGCCATTGATTGATAAGCCTAACTTCTCTGGAAATTCCTCGCCCGGAGCAATGCCCTCGTCATACCAGACATTAACACCCTGATCATGAAGCCACTGAATTTCCGGATAAACTACCTCCCTGTCCGAATGGGAGTAGCAAACAAAAACGTAGGGCTCGCTCCCCTGATAGGCGGCAATCGGAGGCCGTAACTCAATAGCAAATTCCGAATTCATCTGCAATTGATTCTAAGCGGGTTAACTGTCTTTTGGCAATTAGTGTGGCAAGAGTAGAGAGGAGCAATGCATTGATGCTGAGCAGACTCAGCAGCAGAGAGGCTGGCAGCGGGTCGAAGCGACTAATTGTTCGAGACACGGAGTGATCCGCGCTGTGTTGTTTTTGATGGATTACTCTTGTTTTTTAACTTCCACTGCTAGCTTTTCTGTTGCAGAATCATAGTATCCTATTGAAATCAGCATAAGCGGGTGTAACTCAGTTGGTAGAGTCCTAGCTTCCCAAGCTAGTTGTCGCGAGTTCGAATCTCGTCGCCCGCTCCAATTCTATTAGCGTCCATTCCGAAGACACAGGTGACACTCACGCCATCCTCCAAAAACCAAAAATCCAGGTATGGGCGAATTCCCTTTGAACAACAACAGTGTTTCTTACTCGCTGCTCAATGTTTCATTATTCTTGAACGAGGGGTGTAAATATCTGTATCTGTTATTCAATTACCCTGACCGTGACATCGATCCTGCCCATCAACCCACCGTCATCGGCGAAGCCACGCAGCTGATAATAACCCGGTTCCTGAAAACTAACTTCGGTTTGTACTTTACCGTCTTCTGGCATTGCCGGTGGCTCCCAATAGGGCGACCAGGGGGAATTCTGGAAGGCCCGCGTGTCTTCCCAGGTCTTTACTTGCAAGGAATCAAATGTCACTTTCCCTGCTCCACGGTAGACAGTCCAGGAATAGGTCATGCCGACTACCCGATCGACAGTTCCCCTGATAGGGGGTCGTATGGCTCTTTCGAGTCGTTCCCGGGGGGTGTCATCTTCATCGAACGCTGCCATACGAAAGCCAGCGCGATAATTCGGCTTACCATCGTCTTCGATACTCACCTGTAACTCGAGTGGCTCGCCGATACGCACGGTGCGTGTCGTATCGCCTTGCAACATTACGACGGGTGGTTGATTGGATTGGACGTCGTCGGAATTATTGAATCCGCCTGCAACTGTACCGGATTCCGACATGATCGTGATGCGTTCCAGCACGTAATCCTTCAAGAGAGAGCCATAAGCTTTCTGAGTTACACCCTCACGAGTAATCAGGGTCCATTCCAGCTCGCCTTCGAAGTCAGCCGGGACAACGATGCCGAATACATTGCGGTTGCGGCGCGGCTGAAAGTGAGTGGGTTGCCCACGGTCGGCCGCACCAGGAGAAAAAGCATTGTCCGGACCGATCGGTACGTCGAGTTCCTCTTTCCAGTTTTCGTTCATATAACCGAACAGCATGGTGAAGGAGCCGTCGGGATTGGCGACCCAACCCTCGTAGGCCGGTGACACGCCCATGCCAGACTCGAAAGAGGATTGAGACTGGGCGGCGGCATTACTCCATGCAAGGAACAGGAAGGACAGCAACAGACCTGCTGAGCTTAGATGAGGATAGGTCACACGGTGCCCGCCTGTGAATTCATCCAGCAAAACGGTCCCCGCACCTGAATACCGAATTGGTTGGCTAGTCATCAGCAGTGTCATCCTCAGGTCCCAGCAGCGGAATATCTGCCATGCACAGCGGGCAACCCACCTGATGATCGTTGCGGGTCAGCCCCAGCTTCTCGCGGCGTTCGGCCATCTCTTTAACGAATTGCTCATCGGTCAGCTCCACGGACTGCCCGAGATGCAGAAACATATTGGTAATGGAGCGGTTGCCGGAACCAGACCAGTTGCGCGGATCGATGACATTGGGATTACTGCCGACATTGTCCATATATCCGATCATATGCAAAATGGTGCCCTCGGGAAGCAGCGGGGCATAGTCGTCCTCGAAGGTGTATTGCTTCACCCAGTTGTGATCATAACCGGCGCAAGCCAGCATCTCGATCTGGTTGCCCCAGATGGCTTCCAGGCAAGTGCGTGCGCCCGGGGCATGCAGGTGTGGTTCGAACGAACTGATCTTGGTGTGTTTCTGAAGTACGGTATAGGAGTGCAGCTCCTGCTCCGGAACATCTCCCTGGATACTGATATTCAGGCCATCACCGAGCGACCAACGGGCGCGTTGATGTTCCGGTTCATAGTCTTCGGGATGAAAATAGAAACCCAGTTCCATGTGTCCGTTGGTGTCCCGGCCATTTGAGTGCAGGTGATAGGTCAACGGAATGACGCTGGCGTCCGCCTCCAGCAACCTGCCCGCCTTGGGATCAAAAATGTCCGGGTTGCGACCTAATTCGTGTACCGGCCAGCCTACTTCATCGACTTCACCGGCTTCTTCGGTGACTACGCCTGTCTGCCAGGTCATGTGATGAAAGATGTAGAGTCCACCGATTATGGTGCCGCCGGCATCGGAAGAATCGACGTCATTTACTTCCCGCATATCCACGGCACTCACGTAGCGATCCTGTAACAGACCAGTCGGTATCGGCGTGCCCGACACCCAGGAATCGGCTTCACCGGCGCCGACAAACACATCCTCCAGGGGTACTATCAGGTCAGGCTCGCCCAGCCGCCACTCATTGGTATTACTGAATTCAGGCAAGGGAGGAAGATTCTCCGGATTACCCTGCAGGGCACCGTTATCTGCCCAGCTGGCAATTAGCTGGAGCTGTTCTTCGCTAAGGCGCTCGTCATCCTTAACCTGTTGGATACCGATATCCCGCTCCAGATAGTAGGGAGGCATAGTGCCTATCTTGTCACGCAGGCCAGTCTTGTACTTGATCACCGGCGCCCAGGGCCTGGCCTCCTCGTAGGTCATCAGTGACATCGGTGCCACGCCTCCGCCCCGGTGGCATTTCACACAGTTCTCATAAAGAATTGGTGCCACATGCTCGGAAAATGTGACCTCTTCCGGGGAGGCGGGGGACTGGGCTGCAGCGCTAAGTGGCAGCAGACTTAATAATGTGATACTCACAGCCCTGCTGGGGCAAATAGATTTGCGCATGGAAGTGTCTCCTCAAACACTGGTGATAATAAAATATCACTGGGATTGCTATAATTTTTTTCTTAGCCGCTATTTCAGCATCAACCGGGCATTTACACAATGGAAAATCGGTTCAGAATTAGCTTTACCTACCGCTTTTTTGCAATCGATAACTAACCTATTTCGCCTCTAATTCTCGTCACCATCCGATTCAGACTAGTTACGCTTGTTGATCTCGTTCACCAGGTTCTGCGCGGCCCGATTCGATTGCCTATTGATTTTCAGACGAACCCCCCCAGAAGCCCTGCCGGGAAGATGCCTGAGAGTCTTCAGGCTACGACCCTGAATAACCAGCTCGGAATTCCAAAACCCTGGTTCCAACTTGATTCTCGCCAGGTCGTTGAGAGGAATTTCCGTTTCTTTGACACTGGTCTTAAAGATGCCCGACATGCCAAAGACTGTTTGATGTTCAATCACTAATCCTTGCTCTTCTAGAAATAGCATCCCTTCTGCGTGCAACAAGCCGCTAGATCCGGGAATCGTGAATCCAACATTTTCATCATCTTCAACAATGCTTTGATATTTACTCCTTGCATAGAGCCTGGTCCGATCCATCGCCATTTGTACAAACTCCGGTGCATAACGCAGACCGGCATAGTGTCCCAACAGAAACAGCCCCATACCGAGTAATACGTAGCCAGCCCAGAATACTCCGAGGCCGGTAAACAGATTGAGTGTAAGACACAGCAGGTTTACGCCGAGAAACACCGCGACATGCGCCTTGAATCGTAGCCACAGATTTTCCTCTTTATCTCTGGTCTGTTGTTCCTCCTCCAGCAGATGCACAGCTCGATCGATCTGCTCATCATTGACACCAACCTCTTTTCCTATCGCTATCAATTCTTCATGGTCAACCGTGTTGGCTGTTTTACCAATTTCCTCCTGCAGGCCCAGTCTGATTATGTCTGCCACTTCATCGCTACTGTAGCGACGGTCCGAGTGCTTAGTGGTAGAGGATGGCTTTTCCATCTCCGGCTCCTTGTTATTCTCAGTATCTTGCATGTCAGCAGTTTCTTTGTCGATTTTGACCATCTCTGCCATGGTTTGCTCCTCTTCGGTTCATTTGCCAATGATTTGAACTTTATCCAAATGAACACAAGCAAAGGATTTAGACAGCAACTATCACGCCATATGTGCAAATAATTGACTCTGCTGCTGTGCACTCCAGTAACTACGGGTGTTCTGTGGATTTTAACTAGAACTTTGGCGGCCAAGAAGTCTGTATTGGATAGCGGAATAGACCAATTACCAGGCGAATCTGGCTAACAATCTCAATCGGTGCTGACGGTCGGGCTGGCAAAAGAAGTAAGAGCAACTTGATACCACGCTGTATCGCTTTGGCAGCAAGTTACTCTTACAAGAGAGAGTTCGTTGGTCCGTTTTCCGTTAGATTTATTGCTACAGGATCAGTCCAAGTGCATTGCCTAATAGAGGCCAAACATAGATGCCAAGTATTACCATCAAGATAAGCACTACTGGCAGACTCTGCACCGGTCGACGCTGTTGCTCTTGTTCTGAACTTTTCACAGGATCCAGACTAGTCGCAATGAACGCAATTGTGTATGGTGCAGGCGATTCATGTATGGATATACAGTGTTGTAATGGCGTGGTCAGTCTTCCTCTCACTCGACTCTCGCTTGCTTTAGAAAAACACAGCACAAGCCAGCTGGAAATCCCAACCCGCCTTCAAGTCTGGTCGGAATGAGGCTTGTTGAGTGTCGACTCAATTGCTTTAATGAAAGTCGCCCACACAGGAGTTAGTCGATGCCGAACAACATCCGAAAAATCGCCCCTGCCAGCTGTTATCTTTTACTGACCACGATCTGCTTCAGTTCCCATGGTGCAGAAGTTAAACCGGGCTGGACATATTGGGGTGGCGATAGATCATTCAATCGCTATTCGCCAGCCGATCAGATCACTGGCGACAACGTTGTCGACTTACAGATTGCATGGCGCCGGCCTGCGGTCGACTCCACTCTCACAAACTCTTATCCAGGCTTGCGGGTATCCAGGAATCTTCGCTCCACTCCGGTGCTCATCGATGGAGTTCTGTACGCGACAAATGGGGTTGGCCTGGTAGAAGCTTTCAATCCATCAACTGGTGAAACCCTTTGGGTGCAGCAAGCTGTGCCCGCCACACTGGAGGTGGTATCCGGGCCGAGCACTCGGGGGCTCGAATACTGGACCGATGGTTTCGAGAAGAGACTACTGGTCGTTCGTGGCGGCTATCTCTACTCGCTCGATGCGGAAACGGGTCAGGTATCTTTCAATTTTGGAGACAATGGCAGGGTGAGTCTGATTCCAGAATCTTCCAGGTCCCATAGTTTTATTTCCGGCGGCCCTATTCTGGTGAATGAGGTGATCGTCGTAGCCGGCACTATCGACGGAGCCGGTGACGCTGGCACGAAATGGCGGGGCGTGGCTTCGGAAGACGTGCGCGGCTATGACGTGAGAACAGGCGAACAGCTGTGGACTTTTCATGCCGTGCCTGAAGAAGGTGAATTCGGCACCGATACCTGGGGCAATGATTCCTGGCGCGATTCCGGTGACCTTGGCTCCTGGTGCTGTCTAAGCGCTGACGAAGAACTCGGCTATGTGTATGTACCGTTTACCGCGCCCACCGCCGCCTATTATGGTGGTCACAGACCGGGCGACAATCTTTTTTCCAACACTCTGGTTGCCATCGACGCGAGCAGCGGCGAAAGGGTCTGGCATTTCCAGATGGTGCACCATGATGTGTGGGAGTACGACAACGTCGGCCCTCCTGTACTGGGTGATATCACCGTGGAGGGGCGAACCATTCAGGCAGTGATGCAGGCTAATAAGACTGGCTGGGTGTATGTATTCGATCGTGTCAGCGGTGAACCAGTCTGGCCCATCGAGGAACGACCGGTGCCGCAGTCGTTGATACCGGGCGAGACCTTATCACCAACCCAACCATTCCCCTCCAAGCCGGCTGCAATTGCCACACAAGGGGTCAGCGCGGCTGACATTATCGACTTCCCCGAAATCGGGCAGATCGCCAGGGCCACCGCAGCCAACTTTATAACCGGCCCGATTTTTACCCCACCATCGCTGGTGAGCAACCAGCCCGGTGGCACTCAGGGCACGCTGACCTTGCCGGGCTCCTGGGGATCGGCGAACTGGAACACCGGCGCCTTCGATCCGGAAACCGGCTATTACTATGGATTTGCCAATGATATCCCCCGGGTCTACCGCATCGAAGAGGCTACCGATGAAGGCGCCGAGATGGCCTATTGGAGTCCCAATCGGGAGGCGCCATACCTGGATGGGATACCGTTGACTAAACCTCCCTGGGGCAGGATCACCGCAATCGATATGAATCGCGGCGAGCATGTGTGGCAGGCGGCAAATGGCGATTCCCTGAGCGATCATCCGGCACTGGCCAATCTTGAGCTGCCGCCCCTGGGCATCGCCAGTCGACCGGTAGCGCTGGTAACCAGGACGCTACTCTTTATTGGTGACGGTAGTAACGTATTCGGCGGTATCCAACCCAATATGTGGGGGCGCATGTTCCGTGCCTTTGACAAGGCCACGGGTGAGATCTTGTGGGAGATGGACCTGCCGGCCGGTACCACAGGTGGCCCCATGACCTACATGCATGAAGGCAAACAGTATATTGTGGTGGCCGTCGGTGGATTGGGTGATCCGGCCGAATGGGTGGCGCTGGCTTTACCGTAAATTCATCGATTGGGAAGGCCCTGCTATGAACTTTGGCATAACTAAAACCATCCCGGCCTCACGTGGTGAGGCTGGAATCGATGTGCTCTATGATGGCACGCGCTCGGGGTTTGAGTTTCACATGGCGGGCAAGCCATCGAAATTGAAAGTCGGTGATTTTGTCTACACGATCTTCAATGACCAACTCATCGGTCGCTGCCGCATCACCGAGTTGATAGGTGGCGCCACGAATCCCAGTTCAGGCAGTCCGCGGACACTAATCATGGTGGATTGCCCGGGGGAGAGGCTCGCCAAGCCCATTTCCCGAAAAGGTCACCGTGGCACTCGATACTATGATGGAGCAGATTGGCAATGCTGAAGTGGTTAAAAAGTAAATCAGGGGATTCCTAGAGCCTGGCAGGAATACTTTTGCCTATCATATTTGTACTGAAACGCACTGCGTCTAACATCTTTTCCTTATCCAGGGAGCAATAGCAATGAAGCACTTCGTAAACGTCCTTCTTCAATTTCTCATCGTCATCACTGGCCTGCTAAGTATCCAAACGCAGGCGCAGCAAAGACTCGCACCCAATGAACTCTGTAGTAATAGTCCGCAGGCCATCGCGTCGTTTGCAGATGCTGTGCTGGAACAGGCAGTTCGCCAGGCATTATCAATAGACGCACAAGATGCACTTAGCTGTACCCTGGTCACAGGGCTGACGGCACTGTCCGCCTCAGGACCCGGTGCAATGCGTTCCGTCTCTGGATCGCCGGAGTGGCCCGACCCCGATCATGTGTTCCAAAACCTCGCGGGATACGTAGTCGGCCTATCGTTGGCATGTAGAGAAGATAGGCTACGGTGTGCTTGACCAGAAATCGGCTGATTAAGTTGTTAAGTTATGGGTGTCCGCTGTAAGCAAACCGATTTAAGCAGAGCCCCGGATTTAGGTTATTATCCTTCTGCTTTTCCAAGGATCTTAAGCAGTATTCGCCACCATGAAACAATCAATCGAAGATATCGCTCCACTCTGGACCCCATCAGACGAAACCATCGCCAGTGCCAATATCACCAGCTATATCTCCTGGCTTACTGCCCGTGGCATTGAAGTTAGCAATTACGATGAACTCTGGCGTTGGTCGGTTGATCACATCGAAGATTTTTGGGAATCATTGTGGGACTACTTTGAGCTCACTTACAGTAAGAAATGGTCGGCGGTACTAACGGAACGAAAGATGCCTGGTGCCGAATGGTTCCCCGGTGTTCGTCTTAACTATGCTGAAAATATCTTTGCCCGGCGCGATGACAGCAAACCCATGCTTCTCTTCAAAGGAGAGAACACAGAGCTACAGGAAGTCAGCTGGGCCGAAATAGAAGAGCAGACACGACGATTAGCCACAACTCTTAATAAACTGGGCGTAGAAGAAGGCGACCGTGTCGTGGCATACCTGCCAAATATTCCCGAAGCCATCGTTGCCTTATTGGCTGTCAGTAGCATCGGTGCCATCTGGTCGAGTTGCCCTCCAGACTTCGGGAAAAGCAGTGTGCTGGATCGATTTAGCCAGATAGAGCCGAAGGTGCTGTTAGCGGTAGATGGCTATGACTTCGGAGGCAAGACCCATGATCGCCGGCCAGTTCTGGCTGAAATTCAGCAGGCGTTGCCCACAGTCGAGCAAACATTACTCATTGACCACATCAGCAAAGAAACGGCTGATCTTAAAAATACAGTGCTGTGGTCACAAGCGTTGAGGGATGCGGACGATTCAGTGCTGACTTTTGCACAGCTACCATTCGATCATCCCTTATGGATTGTTTACTCCTCCGGCACCACCGGTCTGCCTAAACCGATCGTGCATGGCCACGGTGGTGTCATTCTTGAACACTATAAAGCAGTGGTATTCCACAATGATATAAAGCCCGATGATCGATTCTACTGGTATTCCAGCACAGGATGGATGATGTGGAATTATTTGATCGGTGCGCTATTCGCGAAGGCGACCCTCGTCATTTACAACGGCAGCCCCGCTTACCCGAATGCCAATGCACAATTCGAACTGGCAGAAAAAGCAGGCGTAACTTATTTTGGCACTTCTGCGGCATTTATCAGTGCCTGCCTGAATGCCGGTATACACCCGAGTCAGGACTATGACCTTAGCGCTATTCGTGCAGTTGGCTCCACTGGATCACCCTTGTCCACTGATGGATTTCGATGGATTTACGAAAATATCAATAAAGATCTCGCGCTGGAATCCCTTAGTGGTGGCACCGATCTTTGTACTGCTTTTGTTGGTGGCGCGCGTACATTTCCGATCTATATGGGTGAGATTCAGGGTGCATCCCTCGGTGCTAATGTGCAGGCCTTTGATGAGGAAGGTAAGCCGATAAGGAACAAGGTTGGAGAACTGGTTATCACCGAGCCCATGCCGTCCATGCCACTGTCTTTTTGGAATGACGAGGGTATGGCTTTATATAGGGAAAGTTACTTCAGTATGTATCCGGGCATCTGGCGCCATGGCGACTGGATACAGTTCAACGACCGTGGTGGCTGTGTGATATTCGGCCGCTCTGACTCAACCATCAACCGCCAGGGCGTACGCATGGGCACCAGCGAGATCTATCGGGTGGTGGAATCATTCGAAGAAATACTCGACAGCCTGATTATCGACCTGGAGTTCCATGGGCGGGAATCATTTATGCCTCTCTTCCTGGTTTTTAAAGAGGGCGTTGTATTGAATGAAGATCTCAAGACCCGGATAGGCAACAAGCTGCGCCGCGATGTTTCGCCGCGCCATGTCCCCAATGAAATGCTGACTATTGACGAAGTGCCTTACACTTTAAGTGGCAAGAAGATGGAAGTTCCTATTCGAAAGATCCTGCTTGGCATGGAGGTGGATCGAGCGGCCAACTTAGGGGCGATGCGAAATCCAGAGGCGATAGATTTTTTCCAGGAATATGCCAGCCAGCTGAGTAGCTAACTAGACAACCCCGTGCTATGGAGATACCTTTGAATATCTAATCATTCAAAAACCTGTAGAGTATAAGTAGAGAGAAAAGGGGACGGGTTTAATTAATAAGAAGTAATGTCTGGATTAACCACTCCCCATTGCACAAAAATATCTGCCCCTTTTTCTTATCCTGTTTAAGTAATCAATAGCGTGAAAGGAAAGTGTAAATGTATGCCATATTAAAAGACGTCCGCATTTTGGACTTATCCACAATTGTTCTCGGCCCTTATGCAACTCAAATATTGGGTGACTTCGGCGCAGAAGTCATCAAGATCGAGAGCCCCGATGGGGACCTGTTTCGTGCGGTACGACCCGGGCGATCGGCAAAGATGGGCGCCGGATATATGAACAGCAATCGCAACAAGCGATCAATTACGCTTAATCTGAAAACCGAAGAAGGTAAGCAACTGTTCTACAAGCTGGCAAAAACAGCGGATGTGATCGTGCACAATATGCGTAACAAGACGGCGATTAAGCTGGGCATTGGTTACGACGATGTCAAAGCGCATAATCCGGAAATTGTCTATTGCGGTGCACAGGGCTTTGGGGAAGCAGGACCGCTTGCCGATGCACCGGCCTACGATGATATTATCCAGGCGGCGTCCGGCTTTGCCCACCTGAACGCCGATGCCGAGGGAAGTCCACAGTACGCGCCCACGATCATTGCCGACAAGGTGGTTGCACACCAACTGGCAATCGCAGTATTAGGTGGGTTGGTCAACAAGTTTCGCACTGGCAAAGGCTGCTTCATAGAGACACCGATGTTCGAAGGTCTTATCTCATTTATCATGGTCGAGCAATTAGCCAACCAGAGCTTCGTTCCTAGCGAAGGCGGTACCGGTTACGAGCGCATGAATTCTCCTTATCGTCGGCCCTATCCAACCAGGGATGGATTTATTGGACTGCTGCCCTATAGCACCAAGCATTGGATTGCGTTCTTCAAGCTGGTCGATCACCCCGAACTGACCGAATGGGATCTGGTGACAGACCCGGTAAAGCGCAGTGCAAACATCAATCAACTGTATGCGAAGATTTTTGAATTCACGCCGTCCAAAACGACAGACGAGTGGTGTGAGTTACTGGGCAAAACCGACATCCCCCACACCCGGGTCAATCGACTGGATGATCTTCTCGAAAACGAACATCTTAAGGCAGTCGGTTTTTTTGAAGAGTACGAACATCCCACCGAGGGCACCATGCGTCGAATTCGATCGCCGTTTACGATAGAGGGGGTTGAGCAATCGGAAGACTTGCCATCACCACGCCTCGGCGAGGCAAACGAGAGCATACTTAAAGAACTCGGGCTGGAAGCTGAGGCGATAAGGCAGCTGGAAGAGAAAGGAGTGATTTGTCTTAATGAATAAGGGCGATTAAAAACTTAGCAATCGTTATCTGAAAACTAAAGGAGGTACTTTATGTTTTCTCATCAGGACAAGAGAAACTACAAGTCAGGGAAGTTTATCCGTTTTGTGTTAGGCATTTTGATTCTGCTTGTAGTGCTTGGATTTGTAATTCAGTTTTTGTGGAATGTAACTTTAGCGGCAATGTTTGAATTGCCCACAATTTCTTACTGGCAGTCGTTAGGCCTGTTTATCCTGGTCAAATTGTTTTTCGGTGTTGGTCCTCTCAGCCGTGGCCGGAGATTCATGTACAGAAGACACCATGGGCGGAAGCATCTTGTGGATTCAGACGATAGACCAGTATCAATTCGTAAAGAAACATTTCAAAAGTACTGGCAGGAAGAAGGAAAAGAAGCCTATGAGGCATTTCGAGCAAAGAACGGAGTGGATCCTGAAGATGGAAAACCTGGAGATGAATAAATAGGGACAGATCCCGTTACTCTCTGGGTGTAGTTCAGCATATTAAGCCCGGGGCGCCCACCCAGCAATGGCGAGGAGTTACTTTCTAATTAGTTCTTATTACGCCGACATTGTTTTCGATGCTGATAGTCGTGCCAAACTCCTGCGACAGCCGCTGCATCCTCGCCAGAATCGATTGTGCGAGGTCTGGCGCTGCCAGCCGGGGAATCCCCAGCCTCGAGTCCGGACCGTCGGAACCCAACTCGGTGGGGTATAAACGTACCTCGGCTAACTCGCCATCCTGGTAGTGACTGATGGCCACCAGACTCTCCAGGGATTGCGTCGAGCCGCCGAAGTTTCTTGAAAAATTCTGACGTGGCCCTCGCTGATTCGCATCCAGCTGCCCCATTTGCTCTTGAAGCGTCCACTGTGCCTCACGGAAGAACTCGCCGAGCCCGTAGAAGATAGGCTTGCCTTTGTAGATTTCGATTCCCCGCAACAGCTGCACACCGTGCCCGACAAAGACATCGGCGCCGGTATCGATGGCCTGGTGCGCCAGATCGACGTAGAAGTCAGGCGGCTTGGTGCTGAGGTGCATCTGCTCGAGCACCGACTGTCCCTGGTGGATATGCGCCGTGGCGACCACGAAGTCGGCGTAGCGCTTGGCATTGCGAATGCTTCTGAGGGTGCGTGACAAATCGTTCTGGCTGAGGCTGTAGTCGACCGTGCCGGGAATCTCACCCGGGCGTGCAGCGCGGTAGGTCGGATCTTCCCGACCGGAGCTGGAAGCGGGGAATCGCACTCTGTCGCTCGGTTCATTGCTGGGCATCGGCTTCGGGTTGTCGTAATTCGAACTGAATTCCAGGAATTGATCGCGGACCTGTTTGAGAGAAGCCAGTTGCTCATCGGTAACGACGATTGTCTCGGTGTAGTTCAGCATATTAAGCCCGGGGCGCCCACCCAGATTACCCACCTGTGAGGTCGCTCCCAGGCGCCGGAACTCTTGCCAGAGTGGCGCGTGCATACCAACCATAGCCACCCGGCCCTGGGGTAATTCCAGGTAGGCCGGCGCCGCGGCCTGGTCCAGATTCCTGCCGGTTCCAGCGTGGACGATACCGGCCTCATCCAACAATGCATTGGTCGAGAACATACCCTCCACCTCAGAGTCCAGCAGGTGATTCTGGGCGCGGTTGACCATGTCGAAACCAATCTTCTTCAAATCGGCAGCGACTTCGTGTGTGCCCACAAAGCCATTTAGAGGTCCGTCAAAATCCCGCAAATTCGCTAGTTCCCCTTCCATATTCCCAACCGCGAGGTCGGCCTCGCTAATCAATTGCAGCGCCGCCTGCACGGCCGTATCCGCTAACTGGGAAGCCGGGCGTCGCATCATCAGGTCGCCGACGCTGGCGAAGTTAAAATCACCGGGGATGGTCATGACCATGTCACGTTGGTTGAGTGGTGGCGGTGTCTGGGCGCTGATGGAAATTGTCCAGGCCAGTGCATAAACGATCAGTCCAGCTGACAAACAGGCTCGCAAAAATCGTCGACAAAATAGTTGTTGATCGGAGGTGATGAACATGATTTCTCCTCTTGTTGGGATTCGCCAGAATCAATGGAGACGAGCGAAACCAAGCACAGGCCACGCTTCACAAAAGCGTGGCCTGTGTCTTATTTTTCTAATGCGCCAGGGGATCAGGTCTAATCTGAAACTTCACCAGATTACCCTGAGTGCCTTTGCCTCCCTCGTTATGCCACACCGCGTTGGTGCCGTAGTCGGCCCACACACCGCGGCCCTTCCAGCCGGCATTCGGATCGTCGATGCGTCCATCCATGCCGCGTGAATAGAATCCCAACGGATAGGGTACCCGCATGACGACGAATTCCTCTTCTTCCGGCAGAAATGCCAACAACGAATCCGATGTGCTACCGGTGGCGATGGGGATGTCGTTACCCAGACCCAGTGTGTTGTGCTGGTCCACCCAGTTGTAATAGTGAAAATCAGCACTGCCGTCGACATTAACGCCTTTCATCTGGGGTCCCGGCGTAGCGTGCAGAGTCCACCCCGCAGCGCAGTGTTGACCAGTGGCGGTGGGGCCATTCAAGACATCGCACTGGTTGCGGTCGAAGCTGGCCATGTGGCCGCTACCGGAGAGTGCCGTCCAGACGATGCCATCGGAAGTGATATCGATGCCGCGGGGCGAGTAGCCCTGAATCGGTGCATCCGGATTCTCAAACGGCGGCTGATAATACTCGGCAATACAGGTACTCGGCGGGTTGTTGCCGAGGTCGAGCCGGGCAATCTGCCCCGGTACGCCACCGGAGGCAGCCCAGACGACATTGTCCTGGGTGGGATCAGCTACGATACCGTACCAGCCGCCGCCCATCTCCTTGTCTTTAGTCGGGTCCAACTCACCATTGCGTGCCACCCACTCGGTAATGCGGCCATCACCGTTGGTGTCCACGATCATCGGGCACCAACCCTGCGTGGCTTGTGCATCGCCGCTTTGCTCGTAGTCTTCGACGTCCAGCCATCCGACTACGGGACCTACCGAACTGAAATAGAGTCGTTCGCTGTCCTCGAAGCCGAACTGCAGATGGTGAGTGTTAAAGCAGGTGTCGATCAATTCGACCTCTTCGTCAGCGGGGTCGTAGAAGGCGATGTGGCGAGCGGCTCGATTCAGCGGATAGTGCTGAGCATAGGCATTACTCGAGCCCTGTCTGCACCAGTCAGGATTACCCGGTCCGCGGATCTGGTGTGTCATCCATACGCGGCCCTGACCGTCCATCATCGGGTTGTGCGGGTTGCCGGGATTGTTCCAGATCAGTTCATCTCCCCAGTCCATCGAAGGTTCGAGATTGCTCTGATCGATATAGGATCTGAAATCCCCTTCACCAGGTTCGTCGCGCACCGGCACCTTGATGTCGCGCCCCTCATTGGTGGCGGGATCGATCCAGACCAATGTGTCGCTGGCGAATCCCACACCGTAGATGGGCCCGTTGGCATTAACGCTCGGGTCGCGCTTGTCGGTGGAGACTTCGTCATGGATATAGCCAGTCGGACCACCCCATTCCCACATGCTCAACACAATATTGCGCTCCTGGCCCTGTGGGCGTGGCGGCATCGGTGGCACTTCGCCATCCATGATGCGATCGGTCCAATCGGCGTAATGCTCGATCACATGATCCGTGCCAAAGCGCCCCAATGTGCCACTCATCATGCCGCCGCGTTGGCCGGCCCGGGTACGATGGACCCAGGCTGCTTCGGTTGTCTCGAATTCAGCCAGGCTGGCCATTTCCCGAGTCGCCAGGTTGCCGAGTTGATGGCAGAGCTGACAGCCCTGCTTCAGGCCGTCTATCCAGTTAGCCTGAGTGCGCATCCCCGGTGAGATACCATTGCCATTTCCCCCTGTGCCTGGAAATTCGCTCTCCGGCGGCACCTCGATCAGCGAATACCAGTAATTAGCCGGATAGACTTGGGCAGCCTCACGGGGATCCGCGGCCTGCACTGCCTGCAGGTCGAGGGTCGATCCCGGTCTACTCCTGACCGGATCTGAATCTCGCAGACCATAGCCACGGACCCAGACAAAATAGTCAGCGCTCGGCATGTCTGGCAGCACATAGCGACCATCGTCATCGGTCACTACGATCTTGCGGAAAAGCGTATCGAATGCATCGGTCTCGGCGATGACCCAGACCCCCGCTTCGGGACCGTTCGTTCCGCGCACCACGCCGCCAATATCATCGGCATCGACCGCCACCTGGGCAAACACGCCGGGCCAGAACCACAGCAGACTGCCAATCAGCAGCGCTGTCGCAGCAGTGAATCGTATTTGCGAGTTTTTTTGTATTGGCATGCTGTCTCTCCCTACCCTGTGAAGTGTTTTCTCTCTAAAACTGTACAGAAGAATCAAAGCTACCTCATTTTAAGTCCATCGTCGCTTGATTTAAGTCACTATCGCGGCAGGAAGCTTGCAGCCCTACCTATGGCAAGAGAGCTCGCAATCCTTGCAATCCGCCGATGGCCCAATTCAGCCACTTGCGCGGGCAGCAAATACTCCTTACTCTGGCCTGAAATAGGAAAAGCTCAGGAGACTTCCATGAGATTCCTTTATCGCTTCGTGCCTCTACCCGTTGCCTGTTGCCTGCATTTTGGTGCGGGACTGGTACTACTAAGCACTCAATTGTCGGCCCAAGTGCCTGGCACCGACCGCTATGAACAAGTCGCCGAGTTGCGGGGGCTGGGTGGCGTAGTGGGCTACGGGCGCGGCGCTTCCTTCGCCGATATCGACAGCGACGGTGACGATGACCTGTTCGTGGCCGATACCGATGGCCGCCTGTTTGGTCCTCCCTTCGGGATGTCGATTATTTATGTCAATGATGGCTCGGGCAACTTCGTGCCGGGGGAGTTCAATCTCGACCCGGCCGACTTTCATGGCACCTGGGTGGGTTCCTTCGCCGATTATGACAATGACGGAGATCCGGACCTGATGGTGGGCAATGGTGGCTATACCACTAACTCATCGCTGGTGCTGCTGGAGAACCGTATCAATCTCAATCAGGGATTTGTGAATGTCACCGCGCAGTCTGGTCTCGGATCAGATGCTGGCGTGCCCGAATCGAGCCCGTGGTGGGGCGTTTCCTGGGCCGACTATGATAACGACGGCTGGTTGGATGTCATGGTGACACGTCGTATCGGGCGTCCGTTGCTGTTTCACAATGATGGCAATAAGCGATTCAGCGAACGAGGCGAGCAACTCGGCATTCGCGAAGCCCCTCATCGGGATGCAAAGAATCCAGTTTGGATTGACTACGACGAAGATGGCGATCAGGATCTGTACCTGGCGGGCATCGATTGGCACGCCTTTTACCGCAATGATGAGGATAGTTTTGTAGATGTCACCGAGCAGGTATTTGCCGAACCACTGGAAGGCCACAGTGGATTACCTGTGGTATTCGCGGCTGCCAGCGCCGACTTCGATCAGGACGGGCACGAAGACATCTACCTGGGACGCTGGGATTCCCAGGATTACATTTTCTTTAGTGATGGAGCTGGTAGTTTCGACCGAGTAGGAAGGGAAGGCGGAATCGATACCATTAATCATGAGAAACAATCTGCAACCGACAATCAACCCATGAACAATGAACTGCGACTGGCGCGGCGCACTGCACGAATCGACGGCCTTAATGGTGAAGCCGATGCTGGAATTGCAGCTTATGAGAACACCATGGGCCTTGGTGTTGGCGATTTTTATGATGATGGATTTCCGGACATCGTCATCGGCACTGGCAGTCCGGAGTTTGTCGCGGCAGACGTAATTCTCTGTAACCGTGGACAGCGCCAGTTCGAGAGATGCACTGATCGAATTATAGCGCCCGATAATGGGCATAAAATGACCCGAGCCCACGGTGCTGTGTTCGCCGATGTAGACAGGGACGGTCACACCGATTTTTACTTCAATCTCGGCGGGCACCCGCCTTACGATTTCGGCCAGAAAAAAGAATCCCGCGAAACCAACAAATTGTTCCTCAGGCAGACCGATGCAAGCAACAATGCAGCCTGGCTCACTTTAAGCGGTACAAACAGCAACCGTGATGCTATCGGTGCCAGGGTTAAATACGGAGAGGGAGACCTGGCACGCTATCACTACCTGCGTTCGACGCAGGGTTTTCAGAGCCAGAACAGCATGACATTGTTGTTACCGCTGGGTGAACAGAACTCAGTACCGGTGATTATTGATTGGCCAAGCGGCGCTACTACCGAGATGACTATCACTGTCGGTGAACATGCCAATGTGGTTGAACAGTAAACGATGAGCATACGGGACTACACCCTTAAAGAGCGCGAAGCAGACTGTGGTCTGATTCGTATTTTCCGGAGAATCGATATGTCCAAGTATTTAGTTGCCACTCTCTTAATTTGTAGTCTATGGTCTCAAACGCCAGTGACCGCACAATCGATCGATGTCAGTAATTTTCCTCCCGTCACGGATGCCATGCTGCAGGATCCTGCCGCAGAAGACTGGTTGATGTGGCGCCGCACCTTGAACAGCTGGGGATTCAGCCCACTCGATCAAATCGACAAAAGCAATGTGGCTGATTTGCGCATGGTGTGGACGCGAGCGCTGACTGACGGAAGTCAGACCGGTACGCCGCTGGCCTACAATGGCGTACTGTATATGCCCAATCCGAACGACGTGATCCAGGCCCTGGATGCCGCCAGCGGGGATCTGATCTGGGAGCATCGACGACCACTGCCTGAGGACGCCTCAGACTATCTGGGTTACTTGTCTTCCAATAACCGCAACATTGCCATCTGGGACAATCTCATCATTGATACCAGCGTGGACGATCATCTGTTTGCCCTGAATGCAGCGACTGGTGAGATGGTGTGGGAGACCATGGTGCTGGACTACCATACCCATCCCGCCATACAAGGTGCCGGGCCTATTATCGGCAACGGCAGAGTGTATTCTGGCCGCAGCTGTAGGCCTGTGGGCGGCCCCGATGCCTGCGTGATCACAGCCCATGATGCCGCCACCGGCCAGGAACTGTGGCGGCGCCGCACCATACCGGCGCCAGGCGAGCTGGGCAACGAGAGCTGGGGCGATGTGCCGTTTGAAGAACGCAAGCACGTGGGTGCCTGGATGCCACCGAGCTACGATCCGGACCTGGATATGGTCTATATTGGGACATCTGTCACCTCTCCTGCACCCAAGTTTCTGTTGGGCGGCGTAGAAAACAAACATCTTTACCACAATTCCACGCTGGCCTTGAACGGCAGTACCGGGACTATTGAATGGTACTATCAGCACCTGAATGACAATTGGGATCTTGACCACCCATTCGAACGGCTGCTGGTGGATACGGTGATTGCTCCGGACCCGAGTTCGGTCAGCTGGATCAGTCCCAACATCGAGATCGGAGAACGACGCAGAGTGGTAACCGGCATTCCCGGCAAGACAGGTCTGGTGTACACACTGGACCGTGAGACCGGCGAGTTCCTGTGGGCACGCCCGACTGTGTTTCAGAATGTAATCAGCAGCATCGATGGTGCCAGCGGCGCCGTGACTGAAAACCCGGCCATGGTGTTTCGCGAAATGGGCGAAGTCGCCACGGTCTGCCCCAATATGCATGGCGGCAAGGATTGGGAAGCCGGTGCCTATAGCCCACTGACAAACACCATGTATTACCCACTGCGAAATATGTGCATGCCGACACTGATAACCGACGATGAGAGCGCCTCCCATAGTATCTATGCTATGAGCGTGCGCCATGAGATCGCCGCAGGCGAAACTAACCTGGGCACGGTGTATGCGGTTTCTGCCGAGACAGGTAAGACCCAATGGCGCTATGAACAGCGTGCCGCAACGGGTTCGCTCGTCGCCACCGGTAGCAGTTTGTTGTTCGGTGGTGATGCCAACGGTCGTTTCAAGGCCTACGATCAGGCCACAGGTGAGGTGTTATGGGAGATTAATCTGGGATCACCCGTGACCGGCTATCCCATCACTTTTGCCACCGGTGGTAAGCAGTATGTTGCTGTCAGCACAGGTTCGGCAGCGACGACGGCGAGCTTTTTAAGTCTAACGCCGGAACTGAGGCCGGCCATTGCCAACAATCTGTTTGTGTTCGCTCTTCCCTGAGCACTGAGTGAGCAAATTGGATTGAGTGAAAGCATTGCGGTAGCGCTGAGAGCTCTGTTGCTTGTTAGCGCTGGCTGGTAATCTCGACCAACGTCAGGCGATCCTCGTCGGCACCCAACTCAGACTCCCCTGGCGGGTAGCCATTGAGCGAGAGCAGTAACGCGGTCAGATCAGCATAAGCCTGATCACTCAGACTACCCGGCGCACTCTGCGGCATGCCATAGCGCATGCTGGCGTACAGTTCTTGCAAATTCTTGCCCTGCCATTTAAAGCTGAATCCTATTCCCACCAGAGAGGGTGTCATATCCTGTCCAGTGAGATCCTCCTTGTGGCAACTGGCGCATACTTCCTGATACACGGATTGTCCACGTGCAACTTGTTGCTCGGTGTAAATTCCATCCCAGATTCCTACCGCGGATTGCTGAGCGTGCACGGCTTGTTGCTCGCTCGAGAACAGAAATGCAATGGCAGTAAGCATGACCACGGGAAGAACTACTTTCGAAAGATGAATTTGCATCGAAGGATTATTGCAGACTTTCTGGGGAAAATTCATCAATAAAAGAGTTGACATTTTCACCGAGTGTGCTAAATTTTTAACATACTGCTAATTTATTAGCACTAACCAGATTGCGAGGCACTTATGACCAGGGCAAGTCAACTCAGCCGCCGCGAGCGGCAAATCATGGACGCCATCTATCGGCTGGAAGAAGCCAGCGTAAAAGAGGTTATGGAAAATATCCCCGAGGCACCGAGCTACTCCTCTGTGCGGACCCTGCTGGGTAAACTCGTGGAGAAGGGACACCTAAGTCACCGCGAAAGCGGTCCGAAATATGTCTATTTCCCATTGGTTGAGCGGAATAAAGCATCCCGGTCAGCATTGACAAACTTGTTGAGTACTTTCTTCAGCGACTCACCAGTGCTGGCAGTAAATACGTTGTTGGACATCGCGGCCGACGACATCTCCACGGAAGAACTCGTCGAGCTGGAGAAACTGATCGAGCAGAAGAAGCGCCTTGGGAAGCAAGCCGAAAGCAAAGCTGGAAAATCCAAATAACGGGTCGGGGAATTTACTATGGAAATTACTGCCAGCGAAAATCTATTACTCGCCTTTCTAACCAGCTGCCCCTGGCTGAGCACGATATTGGATTGGTTAATCAAGTCAGCGCTTATAATCTGTATTACCTATCTGATTGTGCAGTTGCTAAGCAATAAACTTTCCAGCGGCAGTAAACACCTGCTGTGGCTAAACAGCCTGGCTTGCGCCATGTTGGTGCCCCTGTTTATTTCTCTGTCTGTATTGCTGGAAGCACCCACACCGTTTGCTACCCAGCTACTATCCATTCAGGTAGTTCCATCTACCACCTATGTGGCAAGTACCAGTGTTGATTCAATACCCTGGATGAGTGGAGCGGTAGTGTTACTTTATCTACTACCAGTCATGGCACTCCTGCTCAAGTTAACTACATCGATTGCCAATGTGTTTCGCATAAATCGCACGGCAGAACCAGCCCTGGACCTGGCAGATCTCAACCGACTAGTGCAACTGCAGGGTCAACAGCGTATCGCTCGCCCCGTGGCATTGAAATACAGCGGCCAGGTTATCTCGCCACTTTCATTCGGGCTTTTCAAGCCCACGATTATTCTTCCAGAACAAGCCAGATGCTGGGACAGGAATATTACTGACGATGTCCTCATTCACGAGCTGAGCCACATTAAACGCCTGGACTGGCTGACCATGTTTGTTAGCTATGTCATAGCGAGCGTCCTATGGATTAGTCCGCTTTCCTAGTTAGCCTTGAGAAAACTCAACGAAGAGGCAGAGAACAGCTGCGACGGCACTGTACTGAGACTGAAGGAGGAAGAGACTTCCTATGCCGAGACACTCTTGAGTATTGCGCATGATATGAAGGGAGATAGCGCGCCTGAGATGTTTGCCCAATTGATGCTGGACAACAACACATTAAGCATGCGAATCCACCGCATCCTGGAGAATAATATGGCTAGCGCAACCACCCATCGTTTATTTGCGATTCCCCTTGCCGCCCTGGCGCTGATAATTCTTGCGACTTGCACCAGCGCGCAGCTCATGACGACGGAATCGGCTTCGCGCCCATCACCGGAAGCAAATGGCGATGGAAGGGGTGAAATCTTGCCAATCGTAGCGGTAGCGCCCCAGTATCCAACAAGAGCAGCCTTCGCTGGAATCGAAGGGTGGGCGCTGGTTGAATTTACCGTACTGACCAACGGCGATGTTGAAGAAGACTCCGTAGAGGTCGTCGACGCGGATCCTGTCACTGTATTCGACCGCTCCGTGGTACGCACCGCCAAAAAATTCAAGTTCGCCCCGATTGCTGGATCTAATCCACAGGAGATTCCGGGCGTACAGTATCTGTTCCGTTTCAGATTAACCGATGAGGAAGGCCAGAGTGACGGCATAAACCGGGACCTGGAACCAACCAATTCGGTAACGCCTGTTTTCCCCGATCAAGCCAGACTAGACAACATAGAAGGCGCCAGTGTCTGGACGGTATTTCACGTAACACGGGAGGGCACCGTGCAGGATGTGATAATTAACTACTCGTCCAACGACCTTTTCAATGAAGCCGCTATCGCAGCCGCTCAGCAGTTACAGTTTCAACCCAGAGATGAGAATGGCCCGGTTCCGGGTAATGTAGGGGGCGACACTACGGGCCTGGTCCGTGCGCAGTATCTGTTCAGTTTCCAGTAATTCTTGAAAGAATGATTGTTATTCGACTATTAGATTAGTGAAACTACGAAACCCGGTTCACATTGCTTCAGCCAGGTAGTCTTCGATAACCGATTCCAGCAGATCCAGGGGCAGTGCACCCTGCCCCAATACAGCATCATGAAAAGCTCTGATGTCGAACGCATTGCCCAATTCTGTCTCGGCGCGTTCTCGTAATTCCAGTATCTTCATCTCACCCAACTTATAGGCCAGCGCCTGGCCCGGCCAGGAGATATAGCGGTCGACTTCGGCCCGCACATTGGCGCTTGAAAGGGATGTATTGCTACTCAGATAATCCAGCGCCTGTTGTCGTGTCCAGCCCCGGGAATGCATGCCCGTATCGATGACCAACCGGCAGGCGCGCCACATCTCATAGCTCAGTCGACCAAAATGTTCATAGGCGGTTTGGTACATGCCCATCTCGATCCCAAGTTTCTCCGCATACAGACCCCAGCCCTCTCCGAAGGCGCTGAAGTACAGCTCCTTTCTAAAATCCGGTAGGTCCTCGAGCTCCCGGGCAATAGACGTCTGCTGATGGTGGCCTGGCACCGCTTCATGCAATGTTAAAGCGGGCAGTTCATACAGCGGCCGCTGATCCAGGGCGAAGGTATTGACCCAGAAGGTGCCGCCGCGAATGCCCCCAACCGGGCTCGAGTTATAGGAAGCCGTCGTGTAGTTCGGGGCGATCTCGTCGGGTACGGGCACCACCCCATAGGGAACTCGTGGCAGGCCTCCAAAAAACTCGGGCATGACATAGTCGATTCGTTTGGCGACGAAGGAGGCTTCTTTCAGGAGTTGGGTTTCATCCTCCGCATAAAATTGGGGATCGGTACGCAGGAACTCGGTAAATTCTTCGAAGCTGCCGGCAAATCCCGATTGTTCAATTACCTCATCCATTTCCTGGCGAATGCGCGCGACTTCGCTCAGACCAATGTTGTGAATCTGTTCGGCACTCAGGTCGGTGCGGGTGGTGTAGACCTTAATCTGATGGGCATAGAAGGCGTCTCCATTGTCGAGATTCTGTGCCGCGATACTGTCGGTGGCTACCGGGTAGTATTCGTTCTCCAGAAAATCCGCCAGTTCACGAAATGCCGGTACCGCAAAAGTGCTGATGGCAACACGCGCCTCACTGCGTAGCTGTTCCTGCACAGTGGTGGGCAATCGATCACTGATCACGGCAATGGGTTCAAACAGACTGCTCTGTTCTGGATTATCGTAGACCTGCGCCCGCACGGTGGGCAGCACGCCCTCGATGATGATCTTCGGTAAGACGAAACCGGTACGCATTCCTTCGCGCATGTTTTCGATGTTCTCGCGAAAATAGCGGGGGAATTCGCCTATGCGGGCAATATAGGCGCGGTAGTCAGCCTCGGTAGTCATGGGCACGCCGTAGCTCGCTCGCAGGGCGCCGGAAAAAAAGCTGGAGAAGGTATTGAACGGTATGCGCTGCGTATTTAATCGCATGCCTTCTATAGAGGTGTCGAGCACCCAGGCCAACAGGTCGTAATTAATACGATTGTGCACAGCCAACTCGCTACGATTGATAGCCTCGAGCTGCAGCAAGAAAGCTTCTTCGGCGCGCAGACGGCGGCGCTGATCCAGGAGGGAGACCTGTGGCAATAGATGGTTGTAGTCGTTTACACCCGATGCTGTAGCCAGGGTTGGATTCTCCTGTAGCGTGTAGGTCCAGTGTGCGTCCATGAGTGATTGCAGACGGGTATCTGCTACGCTATCAGTGGGGCTGCCTTGCGCGATGGCGACGGTTGGGAAAACGCACAGTACTAGCGCGAATGTTTTAAGATATCTGAGCATCGACAACCCCTGGTGGTAAACGAAAACCTGTTATACAGTTTGAAACGATGGAGCAACAAATTCAATAATGGTAAAACTAACAGAAGACAAGGCAACCTGGTTTTAATTCTTCTCTGCCCGGCTTATTCGACTGTATAGTCTGTTTCACGTTAGCCGAATTCCATACTGTGAGATGCCCGTCATGCCCGACTACAAAACCCCAATTCGCGACATACAATTCACGCTCTATGATGTGCTGGGTGCGGAGCAACACTACCAGCGCATCGGCGCCGAAGAAGCGAGCCGGGATCTGGTTGAGGCTATCCTCACCGAGGGCGGCAAGTTCGCCGAAGAGGTGCTGGCACCGCTAAACCAGGTAGGCGACCGACAGGGCTGCAAGTTCGAGAATGGCCAGGTCACTACCCCAGCCGGTTTCAAGGAGGCCTACGCACAATACGTGGCTGGCGGCTGGCCTTCCCTGGCCGGAGACCCGGCCCACGGTGGTCAGGGGCTTCCGGAATCGATGTCGATAGTAATCAATGAAATGATCAGCACCGCGAACTGGGCCTGGGGAATGTATCCCGGTCTCAGTCATGGTGCCAAGCTGACCCTCGCTGCTTACGGCACAGAGGAGCAGAAGCAGCTTTACCTTCCCAAACTCACCAGCGGCGAGTGGACCGGTACGATGTGCCTGACCGAATCCCACTGCGGCACCGACCTGGGACTGTTGAAGGCCCGAGCCGAGCCCCAGTCCGATGGCAGCTATCGGCTCACGGGTACCAAGATCTTCATCTCCGCTGGCGATCACGACATGGCGGAGAATATCGTGCACATTGTTCTGGCCAGGTTACCGGATGCGCCGGGTGGTACGAAGGGAATCTCGTTGTTTATTGTGCCGAAACTGGATCCAGACACACTGCAATCCAATAACGTTGCCTGCGGTTCCATCGAACACAAGATGGGCATCCACGGCAACGCTACCTGTGTGCTGAACTTCGACAATGCCAGTGGCCATCTGATCGGCCCCCCCAATGACGGCCTGCGTTGTATGTTCACCTTCATGAATTTTGCCCGCCTCGGCACTGCGATGCAGGGTATGGCAGCGGCGCAACAGTCCTATCAGGGAGCGTTAAGCTACGCCCGTGATCGCCTGGCCATGCGCGCTTTGTCCGGGCCGAAGTTTCCTGAACAGCCTGCGGACCCTATTATCGTCCACCCGGATGTGCGGCGCATGTTGCTCACCCAGCGGGCCATCGCCGAAGGAGGCCGTGCGCTGATCTATTTCTGCTCCCAACAGGGAGACATCCTGCGTGCCGCTAATTCCAGCGAGGAGGAGAAGCAGGAGGCCGATGCTCTGATGAATGTGCTTACCCCCATCGCCAAAGCCTTTCTCACCGAGACGGGTTTCGAGGCGGCCAACCTGGGCGTGCAGGTGTTCGGCGGTCATGGGTACATTGCCGAGTGGGGCATGGAACAAATCGTACGGGATACTCGCATCGCCATGCTGTATGAAGGCACAACCGGCATTCAGGCGCTGGACCTGCTAGACCGCAAGGTGTTGGTGGACCGCGGTCATATGCTGAGTTTCTGGACACGGGTAATACATCGCTTCTGCCGTGACAACGAGAACAGCAAGATGCGGGAGTTTATCCGGCCACTGCGCCGCCACTACCGCGAGTGGGGTACCTTCACGCGCAAGCTCGGCCTCAAGGCCATGCGTAATCGCGAAGAGGTAGGCGCCGCCTCGGTGGACTACATGATGTACTCCGGTTACGTGACCCTGGCCTACTTCTGGGCCAGATTTGCCGATGCTGCATATCGCACGTTAAATGAAGGCGCTGAGGACAAAGCGTATTACCAAGGCAAGATCAAGACCGCGAGGTTCTACTTCAAGAAAATTTTGCCAAGAGCGAAGCACCACAAAGAAGTCATGATGAGTGGTGCGAAGTCGCTGATGGATTTGGACGTAACGGAATTTTAGAAGTCGCTCGCATCGTGTCGTTCGGGTAGACGGAGCTCCTCCGGGCCCCAGGTACGATTAACCCGTCGACCGCGTTGCACCGCTGGACGTGTTTCGATTTCTGTAGCCCAGCGCGCGACATTTTTGTAGGAAGCCACGTCGAGGAATTCTGCCGCGCCGTAAATATTGTGCAGGACCAGTGCTCCATACCAGGGATAGTTCGCTATGTCGGCGATGTTGTAATCATCGCCACACAGAAAGCACCGCTGGGCGAGGTTCTTATCCAACACATCCAGCTGGCGCTTCACTTCCATCGCGTAGCGGTTGATCGGATACTCGAGTCGGTCTGGTGAATAGGCGTAGAAGTGTCCGAAACCACCGCCCAGGTACGGAGTTGAACCCATCTGCCACATCAGCCAGGAGAGACATTCTGCGCGTTCAGATGGATCCTGTGGATAGAATTCCCCAAATTTTTCAGCCAGATAAATCAAAATCGCGCCTGTCTCAAAAATCCGCGTCGGGGGATTGCTGCTACGATCAAGCAGCGCAGGAATCTTGGAGTTGGGATTGATGTCTACAAAACCACTGCCGAACTGTTCGCCGTCATTAATCTTGATCAGGAAGGCATCGTACTCCGCCTCGGTGTGTCCCAGGGCCAACAGTTCTTCCAGCATCACGGTGATCTTTACGCCGTTAGGTGTCGCCAGCGAATAAAGCTGCAAGGGGTGATCGCCCAGCGGTAAAGCCTTCTCTTCTAGTGCTCCAGCGATGGGCCGATTGATGTTGGCAAACTTCCCGCCACTCGGTGCATCATAGGTCCAGACCTTGGGTGGTGTGTACTCTGCCATTTTACTTACTTCCGCTGAAAAATAAGGGGGTATGTTAACAGGGACACGCCACGGCTTTCAGGCTCAAATTGATTGGCTTAATCTCGGCAATGGAAAAGCGTGTTCTGCCCCTATCAATTCAGGTTTGGTTCAGCTACAACTTGCAATGCTGCAGACTCGAATATTCACTGTAAATGAAAACGATTGAATCAAGGGGTTCATCATGAAAGCTATACTAATACTGGCCATCCTGTTTACCACGGCCTGCAGCAGCTCGACCGTAATCAGGTCGTCAGATCCAGATGCCAGAATCTATGTTAACGGTGAATACCTGGGCACCGGGCGAGCCCGCTATTCAGATGAAAAAGTCGCATTCTCACGCAACGACGTGGAAATCAGGAAAGACGGCTGTCGCTCTGACTACCACAGTTTCCGCCGCAGTGAAGAGGCCGATGTGGGTGCCATTATTGGTGGCATATTTTTTACCGTACCTTATCTGTGGGGATTGGAATACAAACGCCGCCATAATTATGATTTCCAGTGTGAACTAGAAGATCTTTAGTCAGCGTTAATAGTTAACCCGGACAGGTCCCGTTCTTTAAATTCCGTTTGAAAGGACTAAGCACAGAATAAGAAAAATGTGGCCTGTGCCGATTCTCTCTCAATTAAGCCGAACAAACTTGGGTACAAACATTAAACCGACGCCAAGCACAATTAGCAGAGTGACGTTGGAAATTACGTAGGGATAAAACATCAATCCAATGCCAGCCCAAAATGCGAATTTGTGCTTCTGCCGTCTACCATAGATGAAATAGCCCAGGCCAATACAACTGAAAACCAGGCTGACAAGCAGATAGGATGAATCAAGCATTATTGACTCCCGCAGTGCGTTGAGCGGCTCTCGACATAACAGCATGAACTATGTGCCATTGATGTGATGAGCACAACGAAAAATAGCTAAAAATCTGCTTTCACCATAACGCGCCACTGCATTCAAAACCACAGCAGCGGTCTGTCAGTAAGCCAGCGCGGAACCCTGAATACAGCAAGTTTCCAATTGCGCACTGCCCGAAGCCTTGTGGTGTGCAACGCAGCTGACCTTTTTATTGTAAATTTGCCTATAATGATTGTTCTGTCATTTTAAGCAGTTCGGTCTTTTGAATATCACGAACTCACATCGAACACTTAGTCAAATAAGTTTCAGTCTTGGTTTTGTCGGCTTTGTCGTTGGCTTCCTGGTTGGCTACGGTATTCTCGTTGGCGATGCGCAGGGGCGCGTAAATCTACTCTTCCTGTTGATGTTGTTTGCCTTTCTTCCTGTGGTGAGCCTAATTCTGAGTCTCGCGTTTATTCTTATGGGGGCCCGTAAGGGACTTGCGAGTTGGATTCTGGAATTGCCTCTGTTGCCGCAGCGTCTGTCAGCCGAGATCGTCAAGCTTGAGGTTTCGGGAAACAGGAAAACCTGGCTCTTCTATCAAACCCAGCTATTGACGCTTAGTTTTGCCGCCGGTGGATTGCTGGTCTACTTGCTGCTATTAGTCGGTAGCGATATCAGTTTTGTGTGGCGCAGCACTCTGCTGGAAGCAACCGATTTGCTCCCCGTACTCAACGTCCTCGCGCTTCCCTGGTCGTTCTGGCCCGCTGCGCAACCCAGTCTGGATCTATTGCTGCAAACCCAGGATTTCCGCTCAGGCACTCAAGCTACTGACGCACTTGCACTAGGTCTGTGGTGGAAATACATTCTGGCTGCGCAGTGCGCCTACAATCTCTTGCCAAGAACCGTCATGCTGTTTGTTTCCAGGCATCGTTATCTGCAGGCGTTGAGGGTTAATACCCGTGCAACAGTAATTAGTGCTGAACCCGGCAATCCAGTCCTCGCGACTGATCCTGACCAGGCCCTGGCACCCGTGGTCTATTCAGTAACAAGCCCTTATATTTTGTTGGATTGGGCAAACTCCCCAAATTTTTGTCATCAACATCTTGGCGAGGTTCTGGGATCGCCGAGCAACATTCTCGCAATAGAGCCCTTGCCCCTGCCATCGGAAAATGAACAGAGTCACCAGAGCACCATCGTCGTGCTGGTCAAGAGTTGGGAACCTCCACTGGGTGAGCTTGGTGATTACCTGGCCTCATTAGCCGCTCCCAGCCAGAAATTTGTCCTGCCAATGGATTGGAACGAAACTGATGTTAAGCCCGTAAAAGATATTCACTTGCGGGAATGGCGTCGCTTCTGCAACACCCTGAGCGGGTGGCAGCTATTGCAACTGGGTGGCACACCATGACTCCTATCTTCGCCGTCGTCGGGCACCCCAACAAGGGTAAATCTTCGATCGTTGCCACGCTGGCACAAGACGATAGTGTGGCGATCTCCGCCGAAAGTGGCACTACGCGGAAAAATCAGAGTCTCGATGTACAGGTTGGCAACAGCCACTACACGCTAGTGGATACGCCGGGATTTCAGCGCCCTACTCGCGCACTGAACTGGTTACAGGACCATGCCAATACGGCAGAGAAGCGCCAGGATGCTGTTCAGCAATTTGTAGTCGATGCGGATTGCGCAAAGCAATTCCCGGATGAAGTCGAGTTACTAACTCCTATCATTAATGGTGCTGCCATCTTATATGTTGTGGATGGTTCGCGCCCTTATGGGCCGGAGTACGAGGCTGAAATGGAGATTCTGCGCTGGACCGGTCAGGCCAGTATGGCGCTTATCAACCCCATAGAAAATCAGGACCACATCCAATCCTGGCAACAGGCACTCGATCAGTATTTCAAGGTCGTCAGAGTGTTTAATGCCATGCAGGTAGATTTCGATAAACAACACTCCGTTCTCGAAGCTTTCTCTATTATCAAACAGGAATGGCACACGGCTATCACGGAACTGATCGATGCCTATCAGAATATTAGAACAGAACAGCGCAATGAATCACTTACGTTGCTGGTTGAACTGCTGACCACACTGTGTACGTACCAGGCGTCCCAGAAGGTTTTAAGTAAAAGTCAGGCACAACCCTTACAAGCTGTGCTTGAGCCCCAGTTCTTTGCCGACATAAAAATGATCGAGAGCAGCGCTCACGATTCACTGAAAAAGATCTACCGCTATCACAATCTTAGAAGTGAAATGTATGATCTGCCGCTGGATGAGGATTTGTTCAACACAGAAAAGTGGATTGTGTGGGGATTGAATCGCAAACAACTGACGGTGGCGGCAAGCATGGCGGGCGCTGCAGCCGGGGCAGCCATCGACCTCGGCCTGGCAGGAAGCAGCCTTATGTTGGGTGCAGTAGGAGGTGGGGTAATCGCAGGCGGCAGTGCCTGGTTTGGTGCGAATCAAATTGCGGAGTTTAAAGTGAAGGGATTGCCAATTGGTGGATTTGAAGCGAGACAGGGGCCAATTAAAAACCGCAACTTCCCTTATGTGGTATTGGGGCGCTACCTATTTTTGGAAAATGCACTGAGAAATCGAACCCATGCGCGACGCGACAGCATTCAGATTAGTGAAGGCGATCTGACAGACAGGATTGCGCAGTTGACTAGTAGCCAGCAAGGCGAATTACACAGATCCCTGGAAAGATTGAGACACCAGAAATCGGCGGAAGATCTCAGCGCTGTGCTGGAGCCGCTTTTGGGCCAATGACATCTAATTACCAAATTAGGAACCCTCAGCCCTCTTCTTCTAGTCATAATCACAGTAAGCTGATCGAGTCTATCATCGTTTCTACTACCTCGATTTCGAGCTGCGATTCTTGTGCATCACTTTCATAGGTAATCAGGAGAACTACCCTTTCATTCGAAAGCCACCACTGTTTGAAAAAGGATCCGCTTTCGGCTACCACTTCAACCGGTCTTAGCCAATCAGATCCTTATCTACAGTCGCCAAATACCTGCACTCTTTCAAACCGTGGGGTGTCGCCGATGCCACTGGGTTGCTTGCTCATAGGCGTGTCCAATTCGACACAGTTCCTGCTCTCTAAGCCGCCCGCCCAGGAATTGCACAGCATAGGGTCTGCCATCGTCAGAAAATCCACAGGGCACAGTCAGGCTTGGCGTGCCAGCCAGGTCAGCCGGAATGGTGAATTGCCCCTGAAAGTGTTTGATGATGTCCTTCATTGCGGCGGCATCGCCATACTGAGCCTGCTTGTCCGCTTCGAAGACGAAGCCACCCGAGGGACAGATGACCGCATCGACCTTTGCAAGTTCAGCCTCGAAAAGTTGGCTGAACACGGTTCGTTTATGCATAGCTGACGCATAGTCTTCCACATTCATTTTCATGCCGAGTTCGAGAATGCCACGAAAATAGCCGCCATATTCGGCTGCTCGAGCTGGAAATGTGTCAGCATGAGTCATAAGTGCTTCGAAACCGGTTATGGGCAGCCAGAGATTACGCAGTTCCAACGGATCGGAAGCAGGCATGTTCACTCGCACAATTTCTGCACCCAATCGTTTAAGCGTGTCGATTACCTGCTCGATCGCCGCGACCAGGCCCGCATTGGTTCCTTCATTCATATAATCCTCATCGACGCCTATCTGCATTCCCGCGATGTTGGAATCGAGCGATGACAGGATATCGGGAATGGGCAATTCGAGCGCAGTAGCATCGTTTGTATCGGGACCGGCAATCGCCTGGAAAACGATGGCAGCATCGCTTACGGATCGCGTCATCGGCCCGACATGATCCAGACTTTTTGCCAGTGGCAGTATCCCGTGTCGACTTACCCGACCGTAAGTCGGCTTGAGACCCACGATACCATTGGCCATAGAGGGATAACGAATCGATCCGCCGGTGTCAGTACCGAGGCTGGCGAAGCACAGCCCTGCTGCCGTCGCAACCCCCGAGCCGCTGGAAGAGACACCGGCCCACAGTGTTTCACCCCATGGATTAACAGGAATATCGAAGGCCGGGTTATAAGCTGACAAAGCGCCTTCAGTAAGATTCAGTTTGCCTAGTAGTACCGCCCCGGCGTCTTCGAGCTTGCTTACAACAGTTGCATCGTAATCGGGAACGAAATCGCCGCGAACCCGCAACCCTCCCATAGTTCGGATACCCCGAGTGAAGCAGAGGTCTTTGACGGCAATGGGAATGCCATGCAGTGGTCCACGGTATTGTCCGGAGGCAATATCCCGTTCTGCACTGTTCGCTTGTTGCAGCGCACGATCGGCGCATACCGTTGCATAGCTCTTAAGTTGCTTATCTACCGAGTCAATTCGGCTAAGCATGTACTCAGTTAGCTCGACAGGAGAGATCTCTCGGCTTTCGATTTGCCCTGCAATTGAACTAAGACTGGCGTAGTGGATAGAAGAGTGCATGATTACAGCAATTATAGGTTCTCGGAAAAAGTAAGTGGAGCACAAACTTGAGTTCAGAATCAATCATTCCCGTCCAGACTTACAATCACCGACATGGCGTGAAATTCAATCGGTTTGTGAAGTAACCAAATCCACCAAATAGTAGTCATATAGTCAATAAGTAGTTGAGATCTCGGGGCTGAAAGCAATAAACACGGACCTTGCAGAGTTGGCCCGTGGATTGCAATCGGTAACGGTCTGGAACGAGTTAGGTTAAGCTGACTGGGTAAGTAACGGAAATGCTGAAAAGGGTCGAAACCATCGAATCGGTAACGGTAGAGACACGGGATGTGCGCCTGGACTATGGCGAGCTGACTGCCGTGAATCACGTCAATCTACAGATTGGCGAGGGAGAAATCTACGGACTGGTGGGCCCGAATGGAGCCGGCAAGACTAGCCTGTTGAAGATGCTGGCGAACCTGATTCGCCCGACCTATGGCGAGTTGTGGATTAATGGCATCGACCTGGCCGAAAACCCCTGGGCTATATACCAGGATGTCGGTTACATGCCTGACCTGTCGCCGGTAGCACCGGAGCTGAAGGTGTGGGAGTTTCTGGAGTTTTTCGCTGCCAGCTACGGCATACCTGCCGATCAGCGCAAACACCGTGTCGATGAATGCCTGCAGCAGGTGAAGATGGCCGAACACCGGGATGCCTTTGGTAAGGGCTTGTCACGAGGCATGATGCAGCGGGTGGTGCTGGCCAAGACGCTGATCCCCCGACCTAAAATATTGCTGCTGGATGAACCGGCCAGTGGCTTGGACCCTTTAGCCAGGATCAATCTAAAGAACATCCTGGTGGATATTTGTGGTCAGGGCGTCACTGCCATCGTGTCTTCACACATCCTGACCGAACTGGCCGACATGTGCACTTCTATCGGCATCATGCACAAGGGCGAACTGGTGAAAACCGGTGATATCAATAACATACTAATCGACCACCCCATCAACACTCGCTGCCTGACTGCACTGATGAGTGATGCAGTCCAGGATTCAGAGACTATCAACGCGATTTTGACAGCGAATGATTTCGTCGAGGATGTCGCACAGCAGGGCGATACCTTTGTGCTTGGCTTCTGCGGAGATCAGTCTGCAGAGGCTGAACTGCTAAAAGAGCTGGTTTTGCAGGGTATCAGGGTAACCTCGTTCAGCAGGGAATCGGCAACCATGGAGGATGTGCTAATAAGCCTGGTATCACCGGATCACGCCGGTGAGATGATTGGCGAGAATGAGGTTAACAGTAATGACTGATCAGTCACTTGCCATGCCATACGCGCTCTCCAGATCGCTTTCCGACATGAGCGTGCTGGCCATCTGGAAAAACCCAATCATCTGGAAGAACTTCAAGAGCCGCATGCGGATGCAAGCGGTGTTTCCCCTGTTGCTGGAATTTATTGTTGCCACGTTCATGACGTTCACCATCTACGGAGGAGTAGATCGTTTCCAGGACGATCCTGTTCAAGCTGCGCGCGCTGCCATTCTTCCGCTGGGCCTATTGCAATGGTTGATTCTCATGTTGTCGGCCACGGGCCGCATCACGTCGGGAATTATTCATGAGCGGGTTACCGGCACCATCGAGTATACCCGTCTCACTCTAATGAGTCCCATGTCTAAAGTGTTAGGATATTTGTTTGATCTACCGGTAAGAGAATATATTGCATTCGCTATCACCATGCCTTTCATGGTGTTCCTGCTGATACAGGGTGAAATCCCGCTGTCGGTGATAGTGCCGGTCTATCTGGTGTTCTTTTCATCGGCACTGTTGTATCACATGGTCGGCATGGTATTGGGTCTGGTACTGCGGGAATGGCGTATGTCGGTGATGTTTACTATCGGCGTGGTGATACTGATCAACTGGGTCTTGCCGCTATTTTCTTACCTGGGATTTCCCTTCCTGCAATATCTCACCATCCGGCCAGTGGTGGTTGACAAGGTTTTCCCCTATCTCACTGAAAATTCTGCTTTCTTTGATGGCTTTCCGGAATTGTTTGCCAGTGCGACTTCTCAGGTGAAATTTTACACCTGGACTGTTTCCACGGCGGTGTTCTCCCTGATCTTACAGGCCGGGCTGATATTTACCTTCGGGCTGATGGTGTACAGGAAGTGGCAGGATGAGTTCAGCCATGCCCTGGGCAAATCCTATGCGCTTTTGTTTTACGTGGGATTGCAGCTTTTCTGCATTGGTACACTATGGCCAAACCTGACCTTCGATTTCGATACTGCCGTGGCGCTGGGAATCGTGCAGGATGATTCCCTCGCGGAGAACTTTGCCTTTGTCATTCCACTGGTGTATGGCTTCTTTTCCATACTCTGCGTGTTCTGGCTAATCTATGTGATCACTCCTACTCACGATGAATACCGTAGCGGGCTGTTGCGCGAGAAAAAGCTGCAGCAGATGAACCGCGGTGGCCTATCCCGCTTCGACGATCACGTCGGCAGCCTGCTCTGCGCCGCTGTACTCGCCGGCTTTACTTTTACCTTCCTGATGGTAGTGCAGCTGGTGATGGTTAGCGCGGGGCCACTTGCTGAGCTTTCGCCCTCTCTTCTAGAATTGCTGAAGCTGCCGCTGGTGGCAGTGCTGGTAATCTTCTACTTCTACGTGTCGCTGGAATATTTGCAGCTCAGCAAGTTTGCCCTGTTGTTTTTGCTGGTATGGATAGTTCCGATTCTGTTAGGCGTGTTTCTCGGCGTTGTGTTTGAGTTCGAGGAGATGGTGCTCTATATCGGCAGTGTCTCACCACTGACGCTGATTACGCTTGCAGCCCAGGAGCTACTGAGCGCAAATCTGTATGACGATGAACTGTTATTCATCAGAAATGCCTATTGGATAGGCTCGGCATTTATATTGACACTAACAATTTTCCTTGGCTACCGAATGAAACTGTTAAAAGAGAGAACCAAAGCTAAGCTTGAGAATGAGAGTTAGATAAGGCCCGACCGGTTCTTCACTTTAGAGGGCGATTGCCAGGCGGTGTTGATCCTCCTCTAAAACCGTACCCACATCAGTCATAGATTTCTATGCCCGGTGTGCAAGTGGGAACTTGGCTCGATTCTAGGGACCCTCTGAACAAGTATCGTTTGTGCCTGATCATTTTATGAGTAACACCAGAACCCTGCTGTTTCCGGCTATTACACTGTCTTCGAGTTTGCCGAGATTCAGGCATTCATTTTTAACTTCGAATTGCTACCCTGATTCACGTTTGCTCGCCTCTGGAATTGGGCGTATTCTGAGAAGCACGACCAGGAACCGCGCTGCGTAGTTTTCTGCAGCATCAGAAAAAAACAAGGAACATTCCATGAATAGACACATCAAATTCATCCTACTAACCATTTTATTCCCCCTTTACCCAGCAGCGATGGCGCAAAGCGATCAGAGCTATGCCACCTATATCACTGAAGAACAATGGCAAATGGTTAATGAACTGGGGGGCGTTGATCGGCAGATTGTCAGCCGGGACATCGGCAAACTGAATCTTTCGGTTGGTATTATTCACCGCAATGCGGTCGAGCGAGCCAGCGGTCGGGCCACTGAGAATCCGGCTCGCCCCTGCGGCACTACAGACAACAGCCGCAACAGCAATGCGCGCGGCATCATGCATGTGAACCAGACTGAAACCTACTATATAGCCTCCGGTTCCGGCACCCTGGTAACAGGTGGAGAAATTTATAACGGCAATGCATCGGCAGCGGAGGGCGTTGTGACCACTGTGCTCAATGGCCCTTCATGCAGCGGCCTGATCGTCGGTGACTGGATCGCCAAGCACGTCAAGGAAGGGGACATTGTCATCATCCCCGCCGGTACTCCTCATGGCTGGCTGGAGGTACCTGTGCATGTGGACTACCTGAGTGTACGTCCCGATCCCGATCGCGTGTTGGCGGACGATTACATTAACCCAGCATTGGGATCAGACTTTCAGATACGCACTGAAGATTGATAAAGGAACAACGCAGCACAATAACGAAACAAGCAGAGGCGGTGGAGTTTAGATCCACCGCCTCTATCTGTTTTGCTTCTCAGCTCCACACATTGTCAACAGCAGTTTTGAATTCACTATGGCCTCTTCTCGAAAACTCGTCATCTACGCAGCTCTGACCGGCAACTCCCTGATCGCGGTGATGAAGTTTATTGCAGCCTCCGTAACCGGAAGTTCGGCGATGTTTTCCGAGGGAATACACTCAGTCGTCGATACCGGGAATCAGGTGCTGCTGCTGTATGGATTGAAGCAATCGAAGAAACCCGCAGATGATCGTTTTCCATTTGGCCATGGCAAGGAAATTTATTTCTGGAGTTTTGTCGTCGCCATTATGATCTTTGCCGTCGGCGCAGGTATTTCTATTTACGAGGGGGTTCATAGGCTGACCGAACCTGCACCACTGGAAAACCTCCTGGTTAACTACATCGTGCTGGGACTTGCAATTGTCTTCGAGGGTGGTGCCTGGTTGTTTGCCTATAAGGAATTTAAGCAGGCGAAGGGAAAAATTGGATTCATCGAAGCGGTAAAACGCGGCAAGGATCCCTCCATGTTTGTTGTGCTGTTCGAAGACTCAGCGGCCATGCTGGGTTTATTGGTAGCACTGCTGGCAACAGCACTTACTCAGCTCACTGGCAACCTGTACTTCGATGGAGTGGCTTCGATAGTGATCGGCCTGATACTCGCCGGCACAGCGATGTGGTTAGCAGTTGAAACCAAGGGCTTGTTGATAGGTGAGAGCGCAGATAATGCGGTTGTTGATGGGATTAAACGACTCGCCAATGGAATTAGCGCCGTCGATCACGTCAATGAAGTTCTGACTATGCACATGGGGCCAGATTTTATCCTGGTCAATATTAGTGTCGAGTTCAGCGATGCGGCGACAGCCAATGACATTGAAGATGCCGTTGCGGCGCTCGATGAAGCGATCAAGGCTGAATATTCCAACGTGCAACGCGTGTTCGTCGAAGGAGAAGCCAAGCACTCTATTCTAAAAAGTCCCTAGGGTCCCTCAGTTCAAGTAAATGGCCACTCTTGCTTACCAGCAAGCCCACTCTTGCAGCCAGATCCCGTTTGCTCACAGCAAAACCCCGCTCGCTCACAGCGAAACCACTCTGCGGAATCCTGTCGGGGGCCCACTAACTGGACTCGGCCGGGTCCCAGTTGACGTCCCGCTCATCCAGCTCCCGCGTCCAGCAAGCAAACTCCAGCATGATTCCGTCTGGATCAAGGAAATAAACTGATCGTACAAAAGTGGAATCTGTAATTGTGGGGCTGGCCTGTTGTGGTGAGTCATCGTGATTCACCACTTTGGTGACTTCCACGCCGGCGTCTTCGAGTCGTTGCTGGTATTCCTCGATTTTCTGTTCCGGTACATCGAAGGCGATGTGATTCATCGAAGCATGGGCAGAGACAATCGAGCCGTTGCCGATCAATGCCGCCGGATGAGTGACGCCGGGCTGACTCTCGGGAGCATCGGGAAACCAGAAGAAGGCCAGTGAGTCCCCGTTGCCGATACCAAAGAAGAAATGTTGACCCATGCCATTCGGCAGATCGATAGTCTTGGTCAACGGCATGCCCAGTACGCCTGTGTAAAAATCAACAGTACGCTGCATGTCCTTGCAGACCAGTGCCAGATGATTGACACCGCGTATCTCAAACTTTTCATTGACTGGCATGGTTATTCCTCATCAGCGAAACACAGTACTGTATGATTGACAATCTGCTTGCAAAGTCAATACCTTTCCATCCACGTAGCATTAGTACACATTGTTGAATCATTGCGGGAGCGCCCATGCCAAGGCTAAGAGAAGTATCCAGGAAAGACGCGAATGAAACTATTCTTAAATACTACGAAGCGTTGTTCGGTGACAGAGACCCGGTTGAAGAGCCGGGTACTGCAACTGGCACACCTGGAAACTGGTGGACCGTGTTTGCGCTGGTGCCGTATATCTTTGAACATGCCACCAGGCATTTCGGTATGTTTGGCATGTTCGCGGACAAGAGCGTCAGCCAGCTCGACGCAAAAGTTCGGGAACTGGGCATAATGCGGGCCGGCTATACCCAGGGGAGCCAGTTTGTGTTCTCCCAACACTGCAAGGCGGCGCGGCGTTTCGGCTTAAGTGACGAGAAAATTGCGGCGATTCCATTCTGGTCAGTCTCGGAGCATTTCGATGAGAAAGAGCGCACCGTGCTCGCCTGGACCGATGCCTTGATTCTGCAGGGTGGTCGCGCCTCGGACGAGTTGTTCGACGCATTACATGGCTTTCTTTCCGATGAGGATATCCTGGAACTCACCTATCACGTCATGGGCTACAACCTGCACGCAGTTTGTTGCAAGGCATTGCGGCTTGAGTATGACGATGTTCCAGAACGCATTCGGGAGCTGCCGATACCAGAAGGCGGGGCAGTGGCAGACTGGGCAGGCAAAGCCTGGTCAGACTGAACTCAAAGCTGCAGCATTGGTCGGCCTTAGTTGTAATCCGCTAGCCCAACCAGCTCATTATAAGCCTTGAACGACAGCCTCGGTGGTGCGCTTTCTGATGGATCGGATGCAGTAAGCGATGCATAGCTCTGCTGCAATGTTTTGGTCGCCGCCAGCAAGGCACTGACCGGCCGCAGGATGAGTTGGTAACCGAGTTCGGCTAATTCAGTGGTAGTCAGTTCGGGAGTCTTGCCGTCTTCGACCATGTTGGCAACGAGTACAGTTTCCGGAAATGACCGCTTGATGACCTGCATTTCATCAACAGACTGGGGTGCTTCAATAAAGAGTATATCCGCCCCAGCATTCAGAAAAGCTTCTCCCCGCCTCAGCGCCTCGTCGAGGTCATGGGTTGCCCGGCTGTCGGTGCGGGCTACGATTAGGAATTGATCGGAATTGCGCGAGCGTGCTGCCATTGCAAGCTTAGCCACAGCCTCCTTGAGATCGATCACTTCCTTGTTATCCATGTGGCCGCAGCGCTTGGGGCTTACCTGGTCTTCCAGCTGTATACACTGCACACCGGCCTGTTCATAGGCATTCACCAGCTCAGCGACCGCTTGCTCGTCGCCGTAGCCATTGTCGCCGTCGGCGATGAGTGGTGTATCGCCAACGGCGGTGACGATCTGGCTTGCGCGCTCGATCATCTCCCTGGCTGACACCAGACCAATATCCGGTTTGCCCAATAGCGCACCCGCCACACCGAAGCCGGACATGTACAGTGCTTTGAAGCCGGCCTGCTTCGCGATTAGTGCCGAGAGCGCATCGTAAGTCCCCGGCACTACCAGGGTTTCCTCTGAAACTAGAAGCTCTCTTAGCATGACTGCCTATCTGCCCGAGGTAAAAAGGAAAAAGGGGTCGGAGGGACTTGGAAAAAGATGCCGCAGGGACTAGTTTTTGATCAATTTTGAAGTTGATCAAAAACTAGTCCTTCCGACCCCTTTTCTAATTCGGTTAAACCTTGCGAACAGCCTCTGCCATGGCGTCGAATACTTCCCTTAACACGAGCCGAGAGGAGGCAACATTCATGCGCATATGGCCGTCACCACCGGTGCCGTAAGAAGAACCCGGATTGAGGTAGACACCCGACTTGTGAGTGAGCCAGTCCTGGAAATTGGCTTCGGGCGTGTTTTTGCCATGCTGTGCCAGTTCATCGGGGTCGATAGCAGCAATCACTCTGCTGAAATCCAGAAACGTCATGAAGGTACCTTCGTTCCGCGTATAGCCGACGCTGGGCATATGCTCCTTGACATAACTCTCAACAAAATGATGATTGTCATCCAGATAGACATTGGCCTGGTCAAACCATTCGGCACCGTTTTGATAAGCCGCTTCGTTGGCGACTACACCCAGGGTGCTGAGTTCGGCACGGTGGTACTGATTGACACGAGCCAGCATGGTAGGACTCTTGGAATAGAAGTAAGCATTCTTCATGGCCGCCAGGTTAAAAGTCTTGCTGATGGCATTGAAAGAGACGCTGTTATTAACCACTTCTTCATCCGGCACGCTGGCAAACGGTGTGTACTTATGAGCGCTGCGTATTACGTCGGAATGAATCTCGTCCGCCAGCACGACGATGTTATGCTCAAGGGCCAGGCGACCCATGCGTAACAATTCGTCCTGAGTCCATACATTACCAGTAGGATTCTGTGGGTTGCAGACGATCATCGCCCGCACGTCTGGCGTCATCTTCGACTCCAGGTCTTCCCAATCGACCTCATAGCGACCATTCACGTAACGCATTTGGCTGTCTAGAGTATCCACCCGCGCGGCACGAGCCATGGAGTAGAATCCGGAATAGCAGGGACTGGTCAACAATACTTTATTACCGATCGGCACGAAGGAGCGCAGCGCGGCAATAACGCCCGGGTAGACACCATCGGAAATAGTGATAGAGTCAGGAGCGAGGTCCACTCCATGACGCTCACCATTCCACTTTACGATGCCATCGCGTAACGGCTGGGACGAGCCCAGATAACCCCAGTTATGGTGTAGAACACGTTCGGTGAGGGCTTCTGTAATGCAGGGAGCACACTCGAAATCCATGGAGGCCACGCCCATGCCATATTTGAAGACGCCGTCAGGATAACGTCGAGCGGGGGAGTCCCAGCGCGAACAGTTGCTACCAACTCGGTTATAGGGTGTGTCGAAGTCGTATTTGCCACCGGCCAGAAGTGGAATGCTCGACGAGTTTTGTGCGGCGGCAGTGCCGGCACCAGTGGCAACGGCGCCAGCGGCACCTGCCAATGCTGTCATGCCAGCACCCTTGATAAAACTTCTTCTATTCAGTTCGGTGATCTTTGACATCATTGCTCCCTTCTAAGCTGTGGAACTCTTTGCTATTTTCATTGAAACTGACGCAAGCCAGTAATTCTTATCAGTCATTTAACCCGGTTGCGCTGTTGTTTTTTATGCCAGTACTTTCTTAAACACCTCTACTGCTATTGCCATCTCTTCCCGGCTGCCGAGTGAAATACGGCAATGGGTTTCGTGCAATGGTGGAAAGTCGCGACCAACCAGCACTTTGTTTTCCAGGCAGGCATCACGGAACTGCTTTGCCGGGCGTCTAATATTTACGAAGATATGATTGGTGTTGGAATCTCCCACCTCGAATCCCATCTCGTGGAAAACTCCGACGACCATGTCTCGAATCTCGGCGTTTTCCTGTGCTTCCCAGGCGATGTGTTCCTTGTCTTCCAACGCAGTGAGAGCGGCGATGGCACCCAGCATGTTCACATCGCCCATGCCCCAGGCACCGCGAATCTTGGCCAGCGTCTGTTGCTGGGCTATTGCATAGCCGATTCGTAGGCCGGCCATACCGTGAGCCTTGGAAAAGGATCGGGTGATAAAGACATTTTCAAATTCCATAGCCAACGGTATTGCCGTTTCCATGGCGCCGTGTTGTGCATAATTGATATAGGCCTCATCGATATGAATCATGGTAGCGGGATTCTCGCGCATGACGCGGCGTACAAATTGTTCGACAGCCTGTGGACCGTGCGCAGTACCGGTGGGGTTGTTGGGGTTACACAAGTACAGCAGTCCCGCACCTCGGGCAGCACCAGCCAGCGCATTCAGATCAACGGCCAGTGAGCTATCGAGGTCTTGCTCGATGGTTTTCGCACCGATCTGTCGAGCCGTACCCAAACTGGTGGAATAGGTGGGCATAGGTGTTACGAGGGCTTTCTCAGCCGAACAGAATGCCCTTACCGAACCCTGCAGTAACGGAGTCGAGCCGGTTGCCAATTGCACATTATCCGTTGTCACGCTGTAGTTATCTGCAATGCCCTGGCGTAACTCATTGACATGGTCTGGCGAATAACCGCGACCCACCCGCTTGCTGACGTGGGCATGCAGTGCGGACATGGTCTTCGGGCCGGGGCCACGGGCACTCTCGTTCTGATTGAGCTGAATGATGCCATTGTCATACATACCGGATTCTGAATTTGCCCGGGTCTGGGCCTTGGCACCCTTGTTGATAAGGGATGTGCCCGCCAGCACTCCAGCCGCCGTGCCGAGTGCGATGGTTCCTACAAATCCGCGTCGTGTGGTTTTCATTAATAACTCCCTGGGCCTGCAGATCAGGCTCTGTGGTAAGACTGTATGTTCTTGTCGCGGGCTGCCCTGCAGCCGTTTTTGGGATCCCGACATCATAACGCCAGCAAATGCCAAAATACAGGGGAATTCATACAATTCGATTGTGCCAACACGCCGTTTCAACTCAGTTTCAAAACGCGGCCGGTGCCCCGAACTACAATCAGCCGCCAGACTCAGCAGCCTGGCTGCTAATTGCAGGGCTGATAGGGCTTTTAGTGGGGCTAGCTATCTTTCTGCAGCGGCTGAACCAACAAGCGATGCAACTGGCTCGAATGCGGCCCGTGAAACCCGGCGATGCCAATGGGCATGCTTGCCTGAGCCTGTTGCGGGGAGTGTAGGTAGGAGCCAAACAGGTAGTCCCACCAGCTAAAGTTGAATCCAAAGTTCCTGTTGTATTCGGCCGAGTCCACCGAATGGTGGATGCGGTGCATATCAGGTGTCACAATTATCTTTCTCAACCCATTGTCCAGTGCCAGTGGTAACCGCAAGTTACTATGATTAAACATGGATGTGACATTGAGCAGTAATTCGGAAATAAGAATCGCCACCACCGAAGCGCCCAGTAGAAACACCAGTGCAACTTTAATAAGACTCGACAGCAGAAAAGAGAGCGGATGAAATCGATTACCTGTAGTGAGATCGTAATCCACGTCGGTATGGTGCACACGATGCAAGCGCCACAACAGGGGCACCATATGATAGAGGCGATGCTGCCAGTAAATCGTCACATCGAATAACAGGACGAACAGCGCAATCTCCAGCCAGGCAGGAAGTTCCAGTATATTAAAGAGTCCCCAGCCTCTTTGCTGCGCAAACGAGGCTGATGCGACGCCCGCCAGTGGAAGCAGCAGTCTTACCAATACAGAGTTGAATGCGCTGAGAGTGATATTTGTAAACCAGCGATGCAGCTTGCCGCGAAGCGGTTGACGCCGCGGCCAGACTAACTCAGCCAGTGCCAGCAACAGGAACACGCCGAGAAATATTCCCAGCCTGATAGCAGACTCAGTATCGACAGTTAGGTTATTCATAATCTGCAAGTGAATGAATCATTACACACGAGTATTCAATCCTATGGGCGGGGCAATATACTTGTTCAGAGGGTTCTAAAACTGTGTTAATCCAACCCCAAAAAACTAAATTTCTGAATACGCCGACCTTCCTGTTCGGCGATGTATACATTGCCCTGTGAATCCACTCCTATCCCGTGGGGCAACTCGAACTGACCACGGTAACGACCCGGCCCGCTGCCAAAGCTGCTGAGCCGGGTACCACTCTGCCGGTCCAGTACGTCCACCATCACGCTGTTCTGGTTAATGACATACAAATATCGTTGCTCAGTATCGGGGGAGAATGCCAATACCACTGCCGTGCCACGAGATCCGCTGGCGCGATTCTCCGTCGAACTGAGTGGTGTGAAGCCAACGTCGATATTTCGCTGGTGAGAACCCTGTCGATTGAATACCTGGATGCGATCAGCGCGGCGATCACAGACATACACTAGGCCGTCGTTGGATAGGCGAATACAATGGGGCAGCTCGCTCAGGCCTTCCTCGCCAGGAGCTCGATCGAGTGGCCATTGGCGCAGAAATTCACCTTCATTGTTGAGTACGGCAATGCGTGTATTGCCACCGGGCAGTTCACCATCGGCGACATAAATATCGCCATTTGACTTATCGATATCGACAGCAGAGGGTAGAAAGAACTGAGCTCGATCAGAGTTCAGCGCACGGCCCTGCCGCGTGCCATCAGAGGAGTCAAATGTCCCTTTTTCACCAATCTGCATTAACAGTTCACTACCATCGGAAGACCACTTTTGAATGTGACCGGTAGCCGCTGCGACGATCCACAGGCTTTGCTGCGCATCGACGTGGCAGTCATGCAGACGACCGCCTAACAACTCTGGATTTCCCCAACCACGCACCACGTGCCCTGCCGGATCCAGTTCGATAACCGGCGGTGCCATCGTGGCCCCATCGAGATCATCGGGCACGACGTTCTGGCGATTCAATAGATAGACATGATCGCGGCTATCCACGCACATGCCACCGAGTCCACCGGTAAGCCAGTTATCCCCCAGCGGAACCTGCGGCCACAGCACATCCAGTTCGAAGCGCGGCACTTGCTGCGCAAAAGTTGGCGAACTGGAAAGTACAAGCAGTAGTAATAATTTCGCTTTGTTCATCGACTGCTTACCTATCCCAACTGAAATACACTTTTACCTTAACCTTATCCGGCGCCGAATCATCTGGCTCGGCCAGCTGAAAGTTGAGCCCTGCATTGGGGATATTGGTGCTGCCGAACTGCAAGTTTTGAAGCTTCTCAATCATCTCCAGGCTTTCACGATTCTGTCCGAGTGTCGGTACCGCCGCGAGAAACATTGTCGAAATCAACAGGGCTAATTTGAAATACCTAACCATTTTTTATTGCTGCCTTTCACTTCAATCCAGGGGTTTTTCAAAAACCAGTATGAACCGGACGGTCCTGCCCTTTATGTCTTCATCGAATACGATGCGGTCCAGATCGTCGACCGTTCCCTTTAATGTATCACTGCTGGTGACGAATCGAAATCCTCTCGCTTCGATCTCAGTCCTGGCGAAGGATTCCTTGATGCGATGCAGTTCCGATACAGTAAAATTATCCGACTGTGGATTACCATCGTGGTCGACCACCACAAACCTGCCGCCCGGTTTTAACGCCGTCAGTACCTGTTCCAGAAAATATCCCACGTTGGCCGGATTGCCCACCGGTACATAGCGCTCACCGTCGTAGCGAGTGGGCACGACATACAGGTCATGCAGTGCCATCACGATCAATGCCCCATCGAGTGTCGCCTCACCCAGATCGAGATTAATACCACTGCGTGTATGGCGAGTAATATTGCCAGGCTCACGACCGTCGAAACGATCAGTTAATCCATTGATACCCCAGGCTTCGAAACCGGGATTATTGTGCAGTACCGCTTCGCCGGACTCCCCCACTACGCTGGCCAGTAGTTCACTGTAATAGCCCCCGCTGCCGAAGATATCAACCACCCGGTCGCCGGGTTTCAGGTTGAGAAGAGGTATCACGACCTCTGGCTTGCTGCGTGTATCTCGCTCGATGTCGTCCGCCAGCCTGCCCGATTTGCTCATCGCTGCCAGTACAGTCGATTCATCTATGGAGGCTGCCTGCAGGGTGACGGCAGCAAGGCAGCTGAAAGAAATAAACAGTGTGAGAATCTTAAGCTTCAAGGCGACCTGGAGACGGGTATTGAATGGAAGACTGAGCATACATTTACTGAACTGGATTAGCCAAACTTGAATACCCGTGAAATCACGCAGAACCCGGCAATTCAGACTACTTTTAAGGCAGGGAATTGAATTGTGCCAATTTAATTGTAATTACAATTTGATATGCGATTTGAATGGGATCATAATAAGTGCAAGCGTAACTATGCGCTGCGCGGCTTTGACTTTATCAATGTAAACCAATTTGACTGGGGCGGTGCAAAATACGCTTTAGATGAGCGCTCTGATTACGGTGAGAACAGAATAATAGCTACTGGACTCTGCCGCGGTAGGTTAACAATATTGGTGTTCACTTGGCGCGGGGACCGACTACGACTAATTAGTTGGCGAAAAGCCAATAAAAGAGAGACTAAGCGATGGGAACACTAACTAAATCTGATTTAAAGCGAATCGATGCAATGACCGACGAGGACATCGCTCGGCAAATCGCCGAGGATCCAGACGTAGCGCCCGATATGACAACGGTGAACTTTCCGCGTGTGCGTGGCCCTCAGTTCCAGCCAACCAAGACCAGTGTGACTATCCGCCTGTCTGATGAAGTGATCTTTCATTTCAAGAAAGACGGCAAGGGATGGCAGACGCGTCTGAATGATTACCTGCTGGAGAAAATCAAAGCATCTGATAGTCGCAACCATTAGTTCAGGCTGTGTGTTGTTCTTGCAGTCCCAGTTCCTTGACGCTTATTTCACGCATCTTGTATTTCTGCACCTTGCCGGTGACCGTCATGGGGAAGTCGTCGCCGAAGCGAACATAGCGCGGTACTTTGTAGTGTGCGATCTTATTCTTGCAAAAAACCTTTACACCCTCCTCCGACAACTCCTCACCCTCCTTGAGGCTTACCCAGGCGATAATCGCTTCACCGAACTTCGGATCGGGCACGCCGGTCACCTGTACCGCCTCGATAGCATCATTAGTCATCAAATATTCTTCAATCTCACGGGGATACACATTTTCTCCTCCGCGCACGATCATGTCCTTGATACGCCCGACTATGTTGACGTAACCATCGGCATCCATGATGGCGGTGTCACCCGTGTGCATCCAGCCATTCCTATCGATGGCAGACGCTGTTGCCTCGGCGTTCTCCCAGTACCCCAACATCACCGAGTAACCACGGGTGCAGAGTTCGCCCATTTCACCCACCGGGCATATCCTGCCAGTCTCGGCGTCGATGATTTTTACCTCTACGTGGGGATGCACGCTGCCTACTGTACTTACCCGTTTATCCAACGGTGAATCGACACGTGTCTGAAAGCTGACCGGACTGGTTTCGGTCATGCCGTAGGCGATTTCCACCTCGGTCATGTGCATTAAATCGTTTACCTGCTTCATGGTCTCCACCGGACACGGTGCGCCCGCCATGATGCCGGTGCGCAATGTAGCCAGATCGTATTTGGAGAAATCCGGCAGTGCCAGTTCAGCTATGAACATCGTCGGCACACCATAGAGTGCCGTCGCCTTTTCCTGCTGCACAGCCTTTAGTACTGCCTCGGGTTCGAAGCCTTCGCTTGGATAGATGGCGCAAGCGCCATGAGTAAGACAACCGAGATTCCCCATCACCATGCCAAAGCAGTGATACAGGGGCACCGGCACCACCAACCGGTCCTGCTCAGTGAAGTTCATGGTCGACGCCACAAAGTAGCCATTGTTGAGGATATTGTGATGGCTCAGCGTGGCACCCTTGGGAAACCCCGTGGTGCCACTGGTGTACTGAATGTTGATCGCCTCATCCATGTCCAGGCTGGCTTGTCGTAGCGCCAAATCTTCGGCGCTTACTGCCTCTGCCAGAGGGAGAAAGTCATTCCAGCTATAAATGCCTGGTACGTGAGATGCAGTCATGGAGATAACAGCACTCAAGTTAGTGAACTTGTCGGACTCGAGATTGCCCGCAGCGCAGCTAGCCAAATCCGGGCATAACTCGCAGACCATGGCCTCATAATCCGATGTCTTGAATTGGTTCTGCAATACCAGGCCTCTGCATCCTGATTGTTCCAATACATACGCCAATTCATGCACCCGGTAGGCTGGATTAATAGTCACCAGAATGATGCCCGCTTTTGCCGTGGCATATTGAGTAGTCAACCATTCCACATTGTTGGGCGCCCAGATGCCCACCCGGTCGCCCTTCTCGAAACCGGCTGCAATGAATGCCCTGGCAAGCGTGTCAACCCGCTCGGCGAGTTGCTGATAGGTCAGACGTTGGCTCTGGTGCAGAGAAACGACCGCTTCGCGTTCCCCGTATTGCTGGACGATGCCGTCGAAGAATTCGGGTATAGACATGCCCAACAAGGGTTTAGCAGAGGGGCCGCTGGCGTAGCTGACGGGTATGCTCATGGCTGGTTCTCTTGTCGACTTCTTCTTGGTTTTTGTTTCACTCTTGGCTTCCAGCTTCGGAGTGCAGGGGCTAATTTAAAAGATAAATCCTGTCGGTGAAACCTTTAGTGCAAGAATGTCGCTTCGCTGGCGGAGAGGGTACCGCCCCATCAGAGGGTTTGTTGCACTGTCTTTGCAACTTTTGCTTTACGTTAACGTAAACGTCAGTTAAGCTCGACAATTCAGGCCTAAACAGCGAACCCGTGTCCCGTACTGCAATGACCGAACAATATTCCATCTCTGAACTGGCGAAAGAATTCGAAGTCACCACTCGAACACTTCGCTTCTATGAAGAAAAGGGCCTGCTAAAACCGGGGCGCCAGGGCATTAAGCGCATCTTCAGTGCGGCAGATCGAATCAGGCTGAAGTTGATTCTGCGAGGCAAGCGATTGGGATTTTCGCTGGATGAGAGCAGCGACATTATCGGCATGTATGAGCCTGAGACAGAGAATAACCGACAGCTTGAAATGCTGCTGGACAAGATCAGAGAAAAACAAACTTTGCTGGAACAACAAAAGAAAGAAATTAATACCATGCTAAAAGATTTACGCAACACAGAGACTATCTGTCTCGATGCGCTATCTGAGTCCAGTTCTCCGATACCAGGTGTCAAACATAGGACCGGACGATGAACACTTCCTACCCTACCCTGAATTTTAATCACGACGACGAAATCAATATGCTGCGAGACAGCGTATACCAGTTCTGTCAGGCCGAGATCGTGCCACGTGCCGACCAGATCGATGTCGACAATGAATTCCCTGCGGACCTGTGGAAGAAATTTGGCGAGCTGGGTTTGCTGGGCGTCACTGTAGATGAGTCTTATGGCGGCTCCAATATGGGATACCTGGCACATTGTGTTGCTATGGAAGAAATATCGCGGGCATCCGCCTCAGTGGGGCTATCTTATGGCGCCCATTCCAATCTGTGCGTCAATCAGATAGCACGCAACGGCAACGATGCACAGCGCCAGAAATACCTGCCTAAACTCTGCTCAGGGGAACACGTCGGCGCACTGGCCATGTCCGAACCGGGTGCAGGGTCCGATGTGGTCAACATGTCACTGCGCGCCGAACTAAGAGGTGATCACTACCTGCTCAACGGCAACAAGATGTGGATCACTAATGGGCCCGATGCCGATACCTATGTCATTTATGGCAAAACCGATGATTCGGTGGGCTCGGGTGGCATTACCGCCTTCATCGTGGAACGTGGTTACGCCGGGTTCAGCCAGGCGCAGAAACTGGACAAGCTGGGTATGCGTGGCTCCAATACCTGTGAGCTGGTGTTAGAGGACTGCGAGGTTCCCCTGGAAAATGTCCTGGGTGCCGAAGGCAAAGGCGTCGGTGTGCTCATGTCTGGTCTGGACTATGAACGCACGGTTCTTGCAGCCGGTCCGGTGGGCATCATGCAATCCTGCCTGGACCTGGTACTGCCCTATCTGCACGATCGCAAACAATTCGGTCAACCCATCGGTGAGTTTCAATTGATGCAGGGCAAGATGGCGGACATGTACACCTCTCTGAACGCATCGCGTTGCTACCTGTATACGGTGGCAGCCGCCTGTGACCGAGGCGAAAGCAGCCGTAAAGATTGTGCGGCGCTTATTTTGTTCACATCCGAGCAGGCCACCCAGATGACACTACAGGCCATCCAATCCATGGGCGGTAATGGTTACACCAATGACTACCCGGCGGGTCGCTTGCTGCGCGATGCCAAGCTGTATGAAATCGGTGCCGGCACCTCGGAAGTTAGGCGCATCCTGGTAGGTCGTGAACTGTTTCGCGAATCCGCTTAGGCAGAATGAAGAGTGAGGAGTAAGCACCATGCCTGTCCTTGAATCGAAGATTAATCCAGACAGTGATAGCTTCGCCGAAAACAGCGAACTCATGCAGATGCAGATCGATGATCTGCGAGTAAAGCTGAATACCATCGAGGCAGGTGGGTCCGAAGCGGCCCGTGAGAAGCATATCTCGCGGGGCAAGCTGCTGCCGAGAGACCGCATCAAGACGCTGATCGATGCAGGCACAGAGTTTTTGGAATTGTCCCAACTGGCCGCCTTTAATGTCTATGGCGAGGACGTGCCAGCCGCCGGCATCCTGACCGGTGTTGGCAAAGTGAATGGTATCGATTGCATCATTATCGTCAACGACGCCACCGTCAAAGGCGGTACCTATTATCCAATAACGGTTAAGAAACATTTGCGGGCGCAGGACATCGCCGCCCAGAACAACCTGCCCTGCATCTACCTGGTGGATTCCGGTGGCGCCAATCTGCCGAGACAGGACCAGGTGTTTCCTGACAAGGATCACTTCGGCCGTATATTCTTCAACCAGGCCAATATGTCAGCCAGTGGGATCCCCCAGATAGCAGTTGTTATGGGTTCCTGTACAGCAGGGGGTGCATACGTACCTGCCATGTCTGACGAGTGTGTGATGGTGCGAAACCAGGCGACGGTGTTTCTTGCCGGTCCGCCGCTGGTGAAGGCCGCCACTGGGGAAGTAGTTGGTGCGGAAGAACTGGGTGGCGCCGACGTACACTGTCGGCGTTCTGGCGTTTCTGACTATTACGCCGAGAGCGACAATCATGCTCTGCAGATTGCCCGTACTATCGTCGGGCACTTGAATCGACCTGCGGTGGCCCACAATCCCAGCCAGCAAAGCGTATCGCCTGTTTATCCGGCTGATCAGCTTACCGGTATTATCCCCGCCAATCCCAGCATGTCCTATGATGCCCGGGAGATCATCGCACGCATCGTGGATGGATCAGAATTCGATGAATTCAAAGCCCTGTATGGCAAGACGCTGGTATGCGGCTTCGCCCATCTAGATGGAAATCCCATCGGAATTGTTGCCAACAATGGCATCCTGTTCAGTGAGTCTGCCACCAAGGGAGCGCACTTCATTGAACTATGCGCACAACGAAAAATCCCACTGCTATTCCTGCAGAACATCGTTGGCTTCATGGTGGGCAAGGTATTCGAAGCAGGCGGTATCGCCAAGCACGGCGCCAAGATGGTGATGGCAGTTGCCTGTGCCAGGGTGCCAAAATTTACAGTGATCGTTGGCGGCTCATTCGGTGCTGGCAACTATGGCATGTGTGGCCGCGCCTACGACCCACGCTTCATGTTCATGTGGCCCAATGCGCGTATCTCGGTGATGGGTGGCGAACAGGCAGCCGGTGTACTGACCACCATCAAACGTGATGCGATGGAGAAAAAGAATCGCCCCTGGAGCAAGGAGCAGGAAGAAGAGTACCGAAGACCCATCCTGGAGACCTACCAGAAGCAGGGCCATCCCTATTATGCATCCGCACGGCTATGGGATGATGGCGTAATCGAACCCACCCAGACTCGAGAAGTGCTCGCGCGCTGCATGGCGATCGCGCACAACGCGCCGATCGAAGAGACACAGTTTGGTGTGTTTAGAATGTAAGAGTTGCTGTAGTTAAGCCGCTGCGATTGATGATGTAGTCCGGCGCGTAGAAGACACAAGACTTACATAATCGCCCGATTATTCAAATCCCGAAACTTTCCATTTATTAGGAAGAATTCCCCTCAATAGTCTGCGAGGCTTACCCCTGACGCTGTTCCCTCCCCAAATTGTTTGATTCAGGAGTAATAAGATGATCCTGCGCATTGTTGCCGTCTTCCTTGCACTTATGTCTGTGCTATCTGTCAGCCAGGCCCAGGAAGAATTCCCTTATCAGGTCCCCCGTACCGAACATGGCGACCCAGATTTTCAGGGTGTTTGGATGACGGCATTCATAACCACCACGGAAAGACCAGCTGGATTCGACAGCCTGGTAGTCACAGCGGAAGAAGCAGCAGAGTTTGCAGCCACCTTTCAAAGCAATTTTGTTGAAGGCAATACTGATCCTGAATTTTCGTGGGCTGATTCTCTGCAACTAACAAAGGTAAAGAGACAATTCCGTTCTTCCGTAATCGTTCACCCTGAAGACGGTAAGATTCCCTATTCTCAAGCCGGCGGAGCGCTGGCGATGGAAGTCAGACGATTATTTGTGGAGGGCGTTGATGGACCCGAACAGCGACCATTGGCAGAACGTTGCCTGGGAAGTTTTGGTTACCCGCCTATGCGTTCTTTGCCCATCGAAATACCGCGCCTAATTGTCCAGAACAAGGACAATTTGGTGCTCTATACCGAAGATGCGGCCGGATATCGACTCATTCGCATAGGGGCGAAGCCTGGCACTGAAGACAAGCGGCGCTATGAAGGATATTCGGTTGGAAACTGGGAAGGTGACACGCTAGTGGTGGAGACAACACAGTTCCGGGATGATATCCCTCAAAGATTAAACGTAGGCAGGCCGGTACTGATTAGTGAAGATACCAAGGTAACGGAACGATTTACCCGTGTCGCCGATGATGAACTCAACTATCAATTCACGGTTGAGGACAACACACTCTACTCCGAAGCCTGGTCGGGCGAGTTTTCTCTGAACTGGATGGGTGGCAAGACTTATGAATATTCCTGTCACGAAGGGAATTACAGCTTACCGGGAATTCTCAGAGGGGGACAATTGCAAGCAGCCGAACGTGCAAGCGCCAATCCGGACTGATGATTCTCTTTCAAGCCCTTAGCTGACTATAGCAGTGAAGTAACCACCCGGAAATGAGAGGACGTCGTTGTTCAACAATGCACTCCCTCTCTAGCCGATCTCTTTCAAGCGTTCCTGTATGTGAAGAAGCTTTATTCGCTGCCTTATGTAATTCTCTTCCATAAAGTTCAATCGGTAGTCGACTTCTTCTTTATAGGTAGAATTTTCAGGTACGGTTTCCCGTACTTTCTCGTAGGACAAAATATGTTTCCTAAGTGTGTTGTCCTTTAACAATCCTATTTTTGACTTACAACTGTGGCAGACATCATAGCCATATAAGTTTGAAATTTCCTTTGGATTTATATTGCCACATTGAAAACAGCGCTTTGCCATATCTATTCAGTCCCAATGCTTATTGAGGAAACCGGACGATACCATAGCCTCCATAGATGCCACCGATCCTGGTCCCGTTGTCGACACTAAACCCCCTGGAGATGGCAAACAAATGAAGCCGGAACAGCCACCAGCCCAGAGAGTGCCCACCGAAAGCGGACCCCCATAATCCACTTTCATATTGAAATAGGTCATGGGGGAGCGTGGCTGTCATCATTGATGCCTTAGGTATAGTCAACAAAGCAATCAGCTGCATTTGCCGTAAAAAAGCAACATATTCAACTCATTAGCTGCTATATTCAGCGCCTTATCGTTGCGCCTCCAAGCATAATGTGGTCTATTCATTCGATGCCTGTTAGTCAATTCATGAGCTTCATTCGAGAATGCTCCCTGATCTGTATTGTGAGCGCGGCTCTAATCTTTCCTGGCACCGCAGCCGCGCAGCAGGGAATCTTTTTCAATGAGCGGGATGATCAATATTTACTGCTGGGTCTGAAACGGGCCAAGGTTTCCTTTGAAGTTGCAAGAGCACAATATGAACGGCAGCAGGAGCAGGAAGAGCAGGCAGCCTTGCTGGCGAGCCAGAGGCAGGGGGGAGGGGCAGTCGGTTCCTTTGCAGGTAGCGGTAACCAGGCAATCGATTCCAGTGATATGCCACAGTTTATAGCCACCCAAGAATCCCTGGCCGAGGTAGCCCAGGCTTCGCTACTCGATTTCGGTTTGCTGTCTATTTTTACTTTCCTGGCCTTTGCCGGGGCGTTTTTTGCCTTTGTCCGCTATGACGTCCGTTAGGGAAATAGAAACGAGACCGAGGAAGTCAAGATTGAGTAGATTCAGGGGCAGACTACTTTTTATCGAGTAGTCATTGAGAGAGACCAGCACCATGAATAAATCACCAATTTTAATAACCATTTTGCTGTCAGGCTTGTTGAATGCATGTGGTTCTGACAATGAAACTGCACTTGAAACTCAACAGCAGCAACCGCGCGGAGTTTTAACAAATCAGCAACAACGAGCACTGGACGCGGCAAATACGATTGAACAAGCTATGCAGCAAACCGCGGAAGACAGGCTCAAGGAATTGGAAGCCCGGTTACAACAATGATCAAAGGGGTCAGAGTCACTTGATCCTTGATCTTATAGGTCTCTCAATCAAAATAAAATGATCAAGTGACTCTGACCCCTTTGATCACTTCCGGAGTAATGGCATGAAAGATTATCCTCCACGCCCGCTTAGATTCTCACTCTACCTTTCACTTTCAATTGCCGTGCTGTGCAGCTCTGTTTCCAGCTCAGCGCAAGATGCCGGATCCTATGTTGCACCACGAACGGTAAATGGTGTACCGGACTTGCAGGGCACGTGGACCAACAACACGATTACTGGACTGACCAGACCGGAGAGGTTTGGTAATAAACTGGTATTAACAACAGAAGAAGCCTACGAATTGGAAAAAGAAGTGGCTGATTACAATGCTGGGAGAGACGTGCCTAGCGATCCAAGCCGTAGCGCTCCAGTCAAAGATCAAATCGAAACCGCTGACAGCTATAACAATTTCTGGATGGATACCGGCACCAATATCATTGTCTATAACAATGAGTACCGCAGTTCGATTATTGTCGATCCCGCCGATGGCCAAATACCAGACTACACCCCCGTGGCACAGCTTAGAATCGATGCGGCAATCGAGCGCAGGCGCTCTGGAGGCTCCTTCGATGGTCCGGAATCCCGGCCGCTACCGGAGCGATGCCTGATGTCATTCGGCTCCAGTTCCGGACCGCCGATGTTGCCAATTCTATATAACAATCATTACCAGATTGTGCAGTCGCCCGGTTATGTCATGATCCTGGTGGAAATGGTGCACGACGCTAGAATCATTCGAATTGACGATCAGACATTACCAGAAAATATGAATCGCTGGATGGGTGATTCGGTAGGGCATTGGGAAGGCGATACCCTGGTTGTAGAAACCAGCCATTTCAACTCGCTGCAAAGGTTTAGAGGATCATCGGATAATTTTAAGGTGACCGAGCGCTTTACACGGGTGGCGGACGACATCATCAACTATTCTTTTGCAGTTAATGACCCGGAGACCTTTACACAACCATGGTCCGGTGAGATGCCATTGAACCTGACTGACGACAGGCTTTATGAATATGCCTGTCATGAGGGCAACTACTCATTACCCGGTGTGCTAGCGGGAGCTCGACTCTTCGAACAGGAACAATAGAAAGAAGAACGCCATGAGGAAATTGAAAACTCTCTTCAATAGTCCTGTATAAGGTATTCATTATTCAATACTGTGTAAGTCGTCAGATGATCTGGGACCAATGCCCTCTAAAACTAAAGGAGACATTTGCAGTATAGCTTTCGGTTAATACGTTGAACAAGTCATAAGATTTTCCTCCCTCCTGCACCGCAGGGTTTGCTGCTTAATTAGCTGTCTTCGATCCATGATTTCCTCATAGCGACCATAGAACATGTCAGCGGGTGTCACATTGT
>PVBE010184901.1_pt1 | contig 85785 bp, 72 predicted proteins | sample 1631181 | NCBI WGS metagenome assembly PVBE01 (sample SAMN08397723, study PRJNA350692) | Marine metagenome, whole genome shotgun sequencing project. | isolation source: water | place: Pacific Ocean | collected 2012-04 | reverse complement strand
GCTATCGATTAAAGGAAAAGCTAAGAGCCGGAATTATTAAGAAACCACCACAAGAGATCACTACTGACTAGACACAGGGGGGTCAATTTTGAACTGCCGGAATCAAATCAAAGGGGGTCAGTTTTAAACTGCCGTTGACAGAGGCAGGTACCAGATCCAGGCCGACTCTCTCCATCATGTGTGTCATCCGTTTTTCGGATTCACTTGCCATATACTTGATAAACCAGACGATAAGGGCAACAGGGAAAGCCACCATCGAGAGAGCAATAACGATATTCAGGGTTGCTGAGTTCATGAAATTCACACTCCTATTTGCAGGTAATGCAAGACTGTTCTATGTACGTCTCACCTTATTAGGACTACAGAAACTGACATTGATTTAGGTCAAGTTCTTGAAGTATCTATTTGATGCATGTGAGGGGGCAGAAAAGACGCCATACTGTTATTCTGCAATCCAATGACTCGGTGCATCGAAGGAGAACAGCTAGTGCCTGTAACACCGTTCCACCTTGGCCCGGGTATGCTGCTCAAATCGTTGGCCCACGATAGGTTCAGCTTCCTGACTTTCGGCATTTCACAAGTGATCATGGATCTGCAGCCCCTGTTTGCCATGCTGACTGGGATTGGGCCGATTCATGGGTCTACCCATACATATGCCGGTGCTACGTTGATTGCGCCCATTGCGGCTGTGATCTCGAAACTTCTGGTCGGACCAATGTTGGTTTACTGGAATCGTAATTTCGAGGGGCCGGATTGGTTGGGGCAGTTTTATACGCAAGTTTCGGCGCCAGTTCTCCTGGGATCGGCTTTCATCGGCACCTATTCGCATATCTTCCTGGACAGCATGATGCACGCGGACATGCAGCCTTTCTTTCCCCTTGATTATGCCAACAGTTTACTCAGTCTAACGGATGCGTATAGCCTCCACATCTATTGCTTCGCCTTGGGTATCGTCGGGATTATTGTTTACGGAGCGCTGCGTTTTGTCAGAGGGAAGTGATCGTCAACCATGCTGGGCATATGCTGCGACGCAGCAGTCGATGTGTTGCACCTGTGGTTTAGATCGTCGTGACGGGAGATCAGTACTCCTCGTCCATCTGTACCTCGATGCCGGTGTGTTGTACCAGATCACCAGCTATCTCCAACAGTTCCTGACGCCAGTTCTGATCGATGGCAAAACGTGCCAGCAGAGACTGATAGCGCGGCTGTTTCTCGATTTCCTGAACGGTGGAAAATGGCAGAACGCGACTCAGAGTCACATGGATATCAGTGACCTCAGTCCCATAATCCACGGCCTCCTCGAGATAATCGATACCCTTGTCGATTTCACCCAGAAGCAGCGCACCCCAATATTTGAAAACAAGCTGCAGGGATCGGCGTTTCTCCAGCCAATCCCTATCGTTCGAGTTCGTTACCACTCCTGACATGATGCGTATTCAATGTGTTAGCGTCGGCAGAGATAGCGCTATCAGCTTGGATTCCCGGCCGCTAAGAACTACTGCCACGACGATGTACTGCTTGCCATTTACCGTGTAGGTCATGGGTACACCGGCAGCATAACCAGGCAGCGCAATTTCATGAATGGTCTCGCCGGTCACCTTGTCCATGGCCCTCAGGACCGGGCGATTGCTGTATCCGGTCACGAAGAGCAGAGATTTCGTAACCATCGGACTGACGTGACCGCGACCACCAAGCGGTCCTGGATCGGGAATCCCCATATCAATTACGCGCTGTCGCATGCCATCGCCGTTCGGTACCACCCACGCATAGTCGCCGGTATTGAGATCGATAGCGCTGATGCGACTGTAAGGTGGCTTGGTCAAGGGCAATCCTCTTGGCCCTCGCACCGATCTGGTGCCGCCACGCAAATAGCGGTATTCGGTGACCTCCGGTTCCTGTCCTACCAGGGTGGAGACGATGGTGTTGGTTGCAGACGAAACGAAGAGCAGTGAAGTCTCCGGGTCGAACGCTGCGCTGTTCCACTCGGCGCCGCCACCGTCACCCGGCAACTGCAGGGAGCCCTCAAGTGATGGTGGTGTAAAAAAGCCCTCGTTTCGAAATTTGCTGACGATGGCTTTAGCCTCGGCCTTCAGTTCGGGTGTGAAATCGATGAGATCATCGTCATCGAGTCCTTGACGGTCGAAGGGTGCTGGTTTGGTCGGAACCGGCTGTGTTGTCGCCGTTCTTTCGCCGGGCACATTACTGCTGGGAACAGGCCGTTCAACAATGGGCCACACGGGCTTACCGGTGACACGGTCCAGTACGTACACAAAGGCCTGTTTCGATACCTGGGCAATGGCCTTAATGTCTTGGCCGTCCACAGTGATATCGGCCAGCACGGGCGGGGCGGGCAAATCGTAGTCCCAGAGATCATGATGCACGGTCTGAAAGTACCAAACCAATTCGCCGGTACTTGCCTTCAGGCAAACAATACTATTGCCAAAAAGGTTGTCCCCGAGCCGTTGCCCGCCATACCAGTCATTGCTGGGGGCACCGAAGGGCAGGTACACATAACCGAGCACAGGGTCGCCTGTCATCAAGGTCCAGACATTGGTGGAGCCCGTGACTTTCCAGGAGTCATCCTCCCAGGTGTCGTGGCCGGTTTCCCCCGGTTTGGGGATCGAATGGAAGATCCACTTTTGCTGGCCGGTGTGGACATCGAATCCGCGGATGTGACCGGGCGGCATCTCGCTCTGCTTCTTCGGATGCCATCCCACCACGGGCATATCCGAAATGACGGCGCCCATCACCACCGTATTGTCGATAATCATAACGGCAACCGTATTGGAGTACTTCGAGCGATCGATTTCCTGGCCGAGTCCCTTGGTCAGATCCACTCGGCCGGCTTGGCCGAAGTGTGGATCAGGAACCCCTGTATCCGCATCGAGGGACCAGAGATAGGCGTTGTTGGTGCCCATCAATATGCGCCGCTTTTCGCCCTCTTCGAAATAGGAAACGCCACGGTGATTGAAGCCGATGTTGGCCGGACGGCCGTCGTCGTAGGTGCGGGTGTCGAAGATCCACTTCTTCTTGCCGGTCGCCGCATCGATGGCTGCTGCATAGCCCATGGGAGTGCTGACGTACAGCGTGTCGCCGATCTTGATGGGCGTGCTCTTGAAACCACTGGAGGCGATGGCCTGGAAGAAATTCGTCCCAGGTTTAGAGCCAATGGCTTCCAGCAGAGCGCCATCCGGCGGTTCCCAGGTCCAAGCTATCTGGAGGTCAGCAACATTGTGCCGATTGATCTGGTCGAGATCGGCGTACTTTGTCATTTGCTTGGTCATGCCGTAGGACGGCCAATCGTAGTCGGCGCGCCGGTCGGATTCGGCAGCGATGGCGCTGTGGGTTAGAAGAATACTCAGAAGCACGCTCCGGAAACTCGCCGTGACTGCGCGCCCAACGCGATCGTTTTTTTCGTACTGCAGGAACTCAAAAGCCATCAGGGTCTCCTTGTTTGTTCGTGGCATCGTACCAGGTATCAACACCAAGAAGCTGAAATTGTCAGCATTTTGACAGTCCAGGTGGCCTACTGCCCGATACACGAACGACACTTTCGTCCGCCAAGTCCTTGAAGGCCCATGGAACAACTACCACAAGAAGGCCATACTTTGTTTTGATGATACCAACTGTTAGGATGCGATAAGACCCTGATTCCAACCTGACTCAATTGCTGACTAGAACACTGATAATTATGTTGGTTCTTGGTGCCTCACCGGCCGACTCTCAGCCCGTCGAGTTTTCCGTGCTTAGCTATAATGTTTTTCTGCGCACCCCTGCCTGGATTTTTCGCGATCAACACGATTGGAGGGCCCATCGGATCCCAAGTTTTCTGGCAGGTTACGATGCAGTCGTATTGCAGGAAGCATTTTCGAACAAACACCGAAATCGGATGTTGTCCACTCTGAGCAGAGAATACCCCTATAGCTCTGGCATACTGGGTGAGGATGAATTCATGTCCTACAACGGCGGAGTAATCATTTTGTCCCGCTGGCCCATTGTCAAGCAGGCCTATACCGTATTCAACGTCTGCGAAGGCACCGATTGCATTGTCAAGAAAGGTGTCATTTATACAGCTCTCGAAAAGGAAGGGGCAAGGATGCACCTGTTCGGACTCCACTTGCAGGCACAAAAGGAACACTCCGCGACACGCGTCGCGCAGTTTCCCAGGATTCGTCACTTCATAGATGCGCAACACATCGATAAAGCGGAGCTGCTGCTGGTTGCGGGTGACTTCAATGTGGACTATTTTTCTAATATCAGTGACCGTGAGTTCAGTCGCCTGAGTGATACTGTTGGGCTGGTGCTGGCGCAAGACACGCCTGCACCGAGCTACGATGCAGCCAGCAATAGCTATGTCGAAGATCCTGTCAGTGAGCGGTTGGATTATGTGTTTTACAGCGGACGCCACTTGACACCCGAAAAGGCCAGCAATGAAGTCCTGTATTTCCGTGATGGATCCACGGACCTATCGGATCATCACCCGGTTGTGGGCCGATTTACCATTGGTCATCAGCCATGAAGGAGAGGCCCATACTCAGTCGCTTGACCCTGGCGTTCGTGGACCAAAGCCGGTACTGGGACTATATCGTGCTATGCATACTGGGTGGTTTACCGTCACTGGCGGCAATGGTGGTGGGCGCACAAAGCACGATTGAAGTAGGCGGTCGCGTCTATACAGGTTGGTTTGACAAGTACAATTTCTGGCCGATGGTCGTGGTATTGCCACTGGTACTGTGGATACTGCGTGGCGCCTTTGGGCGTATCGCCAGAATTACTCCGGCCACCATCCCTGACCCGCCACCTCCACTGGTGATGTTGTTCAGGTTGAATCCCACCCAACAGGACGTTTATATCCTGATGCGTGATTGGATTTCAGCACCGAAAGTTATGGGGACGGTACTGGCGGTGTCGCTGGCTATTCAAGTAGCAGATTTGCGGGAATTGGTGACCATTTACCTCTTTGATGCGCCAGCTCGCTTGTCTGAACTGGATTGGAGTGTGATGTATCTCGCAGGTGTGATGAGCAAGGGTGCCAACGCTATTCTGTGTCTGTGTGCCTACATAGTGCAATTTCTGATTACTACAATCGGTATCTTCGGTGTGGTCTTCCTGAGCGCTCACAACTTGTTTTTCCTCAATCGGATTTACCAGCGCAGTCGAGTAAAGCCCGGGGAGGAGTGCAATTACATAACGTTAGAGCTTGATGATGTGAATCGTTGTTTTGGTTTTCGCACTGCCAATGATGCTTTCAATACCCAGGTGATCGCGCTGTCCATTGCGGGGGTGGTGATCTTGATGAGTCGCTTTGCGAATGTCGGCTCAGTCAACGAAATGATCAGTTTGGAGCAGTTGTTACAGGGATCCTGGTCGAAGCAGATTGTCCTGTTCCCTGATATCGGGCAGGTGCTACTGGCAATCGGCTGGTTCCTGACACTATTTATCATTTCTTCGCCGGCACTGGTGAAGCTGGCGCCTCGTCTGCCTTTCCTGGGAGCTGTGTCGGAGCTGTCAATTGATAGCTACTTGCGGGAATTTCTAACGGATGAGCAGTGGCGCTATGGAGATGAACCCAGTGAGAAACAGATCAACTATATGGCGGCAAAGTTTGCCCGCAATGATTTTTGGCCGACTGGAGACAATCGTGCATCACAACTGTTCTTTTATAGTTTCTGGGTGTTCCTGATAATCCTCTATCCAATCCGTACGGACGATATGCTCATACTCCTGCCAAGTCTTGCAGGATTGGGTGTGATTGCCTATGGATTGCGTACCATCCTGCTCAAATTCCTGAATGGTTCACTGTCCTATGTCGACGAACGACTCACCACGACCAGATTTGCTAATGGAGGAGGAAGACAAGCCCATCCGGATTCATGGCAAGGTGTTTATCAGCTACCGCAGGGATGACTCTCTGGCCTATGCGCGCTTACTGAGACAGAGCCTGAGTCAGTATATGGATGAATCTCAACTGTTTATGGATCTAACGGGTATCCATGATGGTGATGATTTCGTAGACACAATCGAGTCCGCCATTAAAGAGTGCGATAGCATTATCGCCGTCATCGGACCCAGTTGGTCCAGTTGTACCGATGGTGACGGCCGGCGCCGACTGGACAAGGATGATGATTTTGTGCGCCTCGAGATTGCCGCCGCCCTATCTGAAGAGCGACTGATTGTTCCGGTGCTGGTGGGTAACGCGGTGATGCCCAAAGCAGAGGAATTGCCAGCGGATATTGCTCCCTTGTGGAGACGCCATGCGAGGGATCTCAGCGACAGCCGTTGGGAATACGATGTCAGTGAGTTGGTGAAAGCACTGGATCGACAAGACACATGATTCACCGACCGATTATATTGCTGTGGGTAATCTCTATGACGTCGTACGCCGCAGACCTGCCTCAGCACCCACCTGATTCGGTGATCTATCTCACGAAGAACACCAATCGTAATCAGGTTCACTATGGCGTGCATGTGGACGAAAGCTGTCGCCCGAAGCGGAAGGACCCGGTCTATGCATACTGGCGAATGCTGGAAAAGGGCCCGCATAAAACGGCTGGATTGATGTTCTGGGAGCAACCCGGCTATGGCGTCAAACAGCCTAAACAGGTACATCGCGAAACGGATTCCGGCAGTTTGGAATTTATGATCCGCGGCGTTCCGCAGCGCAGCCTGAGGCTTGAAACGTTCGCTACAGACAGTGGTTGCAGGGCACGTGCGTATACTCGTATTGGGAATCAGGAGGCGCTCTTTGAACGTATCGAAATAGAGGTGTCGGGCTGGGCGAACGTGCACAAAGTCGAAATCTATGGGCGGAATGAGCGCACTGGTGAAGTTGTCAGTGAGATCACTCACCAGGATTAGATCCATGGGGAGTATCGACGACACAGAATGTACTTGCAGCGCCTCGCGCCCCTTTTCGCTCCGAACTCGTCATTGTGTGGCTGATGTCCCCAAGGCAGCCTAGTCCTGTTTCTGTATCCTGGTTGCAAGGCCCTGGCTGACCCGGAGTTCCATCGTGTGTGCTGTGCGCTTCTGAGCTGCGATGAATACCGCTGCATCAGCGATGTCTTCGGCTTGAATCAGCGAGGCAGGATCTTCGTTGGGGAAGCCCTCGCTGCGCATCCTGGATACGGTTGCATCCGGAAGAATAACGTGTGAGCGAATGCCTTTGCGCAAGTATTCCGCGACCAGAACCTTCGTGAATCCCATTACACCGTGTTTGGATGCGGCATAGGCCGATCGATTCGGCGGTCCCGAGACACCGGCTCCCGATGAGATATTGATGATGCAGCCACTCCCCCGTTCCAGCATCGACGGCAGGGCGAATTTGGTGCAGAGGAAGACGGCACGCAGATTCACGTTCATGACGTTGTCCCAATCCTCGACCGGCAACTCGTGCACGGGTAGGCGTGCCACAGCACCGGCGTTATTCACCAGTATGTCTATGACGCCATACTCTTGCAGGGTCCGGTCAATCAGATTACGGATATCGTTCTCCTCGCCTACGTCGCACGGGACAGCAAGTCCCTGGATCTGACCGGCAATGTCGTCGATCTCATCGGAGGATCGGCTCGCACACACCACCTTTGCACCTTCGTTGGCGAATGCAAATGCGATCGCTCTGCCAATCCCGCGTCCGGCGCCTGTGACCACGGCGACCTTGTTTTCGAGCTGCATGTCGTTATCTCCTCATTGCCGTCGAAGTCGACGAGACTAACACGTCCTGACAGGTGTGTCCGGCAGACGGCTCCTTCGCCGTGTGACGTCTGGATAACGCCTTCACCTGAATCCCGGTCCAGGGAGACACGCCAATTCCGGTCTCACCGGCTGACAATTCAGGGTCCACACAAAAAAGGGCTTTTGTAGTTAGCTGTTGCAGAATCTTCGAAGTGCGATACAGTTGGCGATGATCTCAAGCCAAAGGAATTCAGTATGGGTGACATCGCACTTTTACCCGCAAGGGATCTCGCCGCCAAGATCCGTACCCGCGAGGTCGGTTCGCAGGAACTCCTGGAACACTATCTGAAGCGAGTGGAAAGGTTTGATCCGGATTTGAATGCCATCGTCTGGACCGATCTGGACGCAGCCCGAAGACGGGCGAAAGAGGCCGACAAAGCGCTGGCACGCGGAGAAAACTGGGGACCTCTGCACGGTCTTCCCATGACCATAAAAGAGCTCTTCGAAACGAAAGGGATGCGCTGGACCGCGGGAGACCCCAACTTCGCCGAAAGAGTAGGCACGGTAAACTCACCGGCCGTTGCCCGCATCTCCAATGCCGGGGCCGTCATATTTGGGGTCACCAATTCGCCGCTTAACGGCAGCGATACCCAAACCTACAATGCCGTCTACGGTACCACCAATAATCCGTGGGACAGATCGCGCTCACCGGGCGGTTCATCCGGCGGCACGGCAGTGGTGCTTGCAGCCGGCTTGAGCGCGTTGGATCTCGGCAGCGATATCGGCGGTTCGATCCGCAATCCAGCACATTACACGGGCATCTATGGACACAAGCCGAGCTTTGGCATCGTACCCCGGTGCCGGGTAGAGCTGCCCGGCATGATGGCGGCCGGCGATCTTTCCGTGTCCGGCCCCCTCGCGCGCTGCGCCGAAGATCTGCAGTTCGAACTCGATATCATCGCTGCACCCGAGGCCAATGACGCGGTCGGCTGGCGCCTCGACCTGCCGAAACCACGTCGCTCTCACCTGGCAGGTTTCCGGGTGGCGGCCTGGCTCAACGATCCCGAATGTCCTGTCGACGCGGAGGTGCTGGAAAGACTGGAGAAAACCGTTAGCGCACTGCAGGCAGTGGGGGCGACTGTCGATACCGAAGCCCGTCCCGACATCGATTTACGCGAAAGTAATCGCATCTATCGATCCTTGCTGAACGCAGCAAGCGCCCGGGGATTGCTTGGAGACGCCATCGCCAAAGTCAATTCACTGGAGGACGAGATTCCGCTGGAGGACGCAAGGGAGAAGCCGACTGTCTCTCGAAAGAGTTCATTGCGTCATCGTGAATGGCTGCATCTTGACGAGGCGCGCGCTCAGATTCGTGCCAGGTGGAATCTGTTCTTCCGCGACTATGACGTCTTGTTAACCCCAGTGACGCCCGTTGCCGCTATAGAACATCTTCACATCCCCATGGGTGATCGTACCATCCTCGTGAATGGCGAAGCGCACGATTATTGGAATCAACTCACGTGGGCAGGCCTGGTCACCGTAGCCCACCTGCCGGCGACGGTAGCACCGGTCGGGCAGACATCCGGCGGCTTGCCGGTGGGGGTGCAGATTGTGGGACCTTATCTGGAGGATGCGACGACCATCGAGTTTGCCCGTCTTCTGGGCGATGTCCACGGTGGCTATGTACCACCGCCGGGATACGAGTGAGGGATTTCTGGAGTCGGTATGCTTGTAGAATGCGGACAATCGTTAGGCCATGCCGCAATGCTACTGTACATAACTGCGTGGACTAAGCGCATGGCTGATAGAGGGGCGGCCAGGCGCATGTGGGATTGATCTAACGTTCCGTCCAACGATCCAGGAAGGCACTGCGGTAATCAGGTTTCGCGTGCGCCGGATCCAGATTGTCCGCATCCTGCATTGGTCCGAATACCTGTCTGACGGGAATGGTACCGGCCCAGACAGGAAAGCCAAGATCCTTGTCCGGATCACCGGGATCTCCCGCACGCACTTTGACGGATGCTTCATCCAGAGAGAGGGCGAATACATCGGTAGCTTCAAGTTCCTGCCTGCTGGGGCTGCGGACCTGTGGCCAGCGCCGAGGAGCGATCCGTTCCATAAACTGTTCGAGAGCTTGCAGTTTTTCTTGCTTTGAATCTAACGACCGGGCCTTGCCGAGCACAACAGCAGACAGGTAGTTGGCACTGTGGTAAAACGCTGATCTTGCCATGACCAACCCATCCAGCAAGCTGAAGGTTACGCAGATGCCGGTGCCACTTCGCAACACATTCAGCATCCGACTGCCTCGCGAACCGTGTAGAAATATCGTCTCATCGATTCGCCATGCCAGAGTGGGAATCACGAAGGGTTGACCTTTGTCGACAAAACCAACATGGCAGAGTAACGCTTCGTCGATGATTTGAAACAGCATCGACCTGTCCAATACAGCTCGTTGCGATTCTCTTCGAATGCGGGTTCGTTCCGTTCCAGACAGGGGATTCATACGCTTGGCTATCCATTACAGGGAAGGCTTATTCTGCACGAAACGTCTATTTAGCGCCATGCAGCTGAGGGCCTCAGAGGCCGGCAATCGGGGTGATCTCAGCACCCAGGCGGGTTATGCTTCACCCCGTGGCCACCTGGGGTAATGATCCCAGGACTAACAGACACCACTAGCAAGTGGGGAAATCATCATGAAAATCAGTTGCCTTCCGGTTACTTTCTTCGGACCCATATTCAGAGACAAGACGATGACCAGGGAGGACTGGTTCAAGATCGCGGCTGAGGTTGGACTTGACGGCACCGAGATCTATGAAACCTGGGTGGATGGGATGGATGACGCTCAGATATCCAAGCTTGGAGCGTTCGCCAAGAGTGCAGGGATTGCAGTATCCATGTTCAGTTGTGAGAACAACTTTGCCGGCCCCAAGGAAACCGAGGTAGCGACGGAGCAGGTGCGCAGATCCGTTGATGCGGCTGTCCTGTTTGGCTGCGACGTGGTGCGCGTGACCGCCGTCACTCCTTTCGGCGAAACCCGTATGGACTGGAAGGCGGCTGAAAAGTTGGATCGTAATGAACTGGTCAAGAATTCAGCCATGGGGCTCAAGGGATGTCTCGACTATGCTGAAGAGAGTGGGGTACACCTGGCGCTGGAGGATCACCCCATCATCGGCTCCTTTGTCGAAGAGTACATGACGATCCTGGAACTCGTTGACGACGATCGTCTCAAGGTCAACTTCGACACCTCGAATTTTTCGCCGGACACCATCGTCGACTTCGCTCGGCAGGTTGCCGACAGGGTGGTACACACCCACATCAAGGATCGACTGGAAAACGATCACGCCGTTTACATGGGTAAAGGTGAGGTCGATTTCGAAGCCATCTTCGGGCATCTCAAGGCGGCCGGCTATGACCGCTGGCTGTCACTGGAAGTCATGGGGGGTGGTCGAGACAAGCTGGAAGCTGATTACGATTACATCACCGGTTTGTGGAACAAGCCCTGACATCCAGCGGGATAGTTTCTGTTCAGTCAGGAAAAGATGCCCGAAGCGGTCAGGCCGACCGTCATCCGGCGGAGTAACTAAGGCACTGACCAACCAGGGCAAGTGAACTGCGTGTCAGCAGAACTGTGTTCCCGAGTAGTGGTGTAGCTGGGTCGCTCTTCCAAATGTAAGTCTCCCTCAGCTCGGTAGAGCCCGTTTTCCCTTCCAGTTAGCGATTGACTGCAGCGTGATCGCGGTTTCCTGACTGTGTTGCCGGCTAACCTTCCTTGAGATTCTCGTAGTAGGGCATCTCAATCTCTGACTTAGGCTTGACTTCGGTTCGATCAGCGAGGGTAGCGCTTAGATCGGTCACTATGTTCAGACAGGCCGGTCTTCCCGAATCGAGCGCCCGCTGCAACGCGTCACCAATCTCTGCTGCAGTTTCAATGAATTCGCCGTGACAGCCAAAACCCTCGGCCACTGTATCGTATCGGCTTTCGCCCAGCATGGTGGCAACCAGCCGATTGTCACCGAACATATTCTGCTGCCCGTGCACGCACATCCCCCACGCTTTATTGTTGAGTATGATGGTGACGATGGGCAGGTTGTGTCGCACCATGGTGTCAAATTCCTGGATGTTGAGCCCGGCCGCACCATCCCCGGAAATGCAGACAACCCTCGTGTCTGGGTTGGCCACCTGGGCGCCCATCGCAAAAGGCAGACCGATACCAAGACAGCCAAGGTAGCCGTGCCCCATATACTGTCCTGGATTTCTCGCTCTGGAAACAAAATCGACCCACAACGCCGCTTCGCCGCCATCTGCGCAGACAACTGTGTCCTCGGGTAGCCCCTTCATGATCTCGGTTACAGCGTCATAGGGATGTAAACCATCGGTTCTGGCAATGGCTTCGGTGAATGCACTCTTGTGCCAGGACGCCATTTCGTGAATTGCGTTGGCCCAGGGCGACCAGTCGGGCCAGCCCCTGTCAGCGGCGGCAGTAGCAAAAGCAGCCAACGCGGCGTTACAGTCCGCTAAGACAGGGATCTCTACCGGTCGATTGCGTCCCATTTCGGTTCCACAGATATCCACCTGGATAATTCGCGTTGTTAGATCCGGTACGTATTCCGAAGCAAATAAACCGGGTTCCGTGAACATCCCGAAGCGCGCGCCCAGGAACAGCGCGACGTCCGGGATCCCCAGTCCACTGGCACGGGCGATGGCCATATTGGTTAAGGAATGCCCTGACAATGGGTGATCCGTCGGCATCACCCCCCTGGCTTTGTTGTTGGTATATACGGGAATGCCAGTCGTCTCTGCGAACTGTAACAACGCCTTGTGAGCATCCGCAAACAGAGTTCCGCCGCCAGCCACCATAACCGGACGCTCAGCTGTTTGCAGCAGGTCCATCACTTCCTGCACCTGTCCGGCTGTCGGTGCTGGTGCACTGTTCACTGTGATGCTCTCAGGGATCTTGACCGCATCTGCAGCGATCTTGCTGAACAACACATCGATGGGTATTTCAAGCAGGACCGGGCCGGGACGCCCACTGGTAGCTTCACGAATGCCATGAGCCAGCAGATGGGGTATCTGTTCGGTTCGGGTTGCCTGTGCCGCCCACTTGGTCACCGGTTTTGCCATGGCCACCTGATCGATTCCGCCCTGCAATGGCAGCCTTTCCGCATCGCGTAGCGGCGCGGCGCCAGCGATGAAAATTACCGGAGAACAATCCAGGTAAGCATGGGTTATGGCAGTGATAATATTGGTAAATCCGGGTCCCGCCGTCGCCATTGCCACCCCAAATCCGGCAGTGGCACGGGCGTACGCATCGGCAGCATGTCCCGCTGCGGCTTCGTGTCGCGTATCGATCACCCTGATCTCCTGATCCAGGCAGGCCTGAAATATTGGATCCAGATGACCGCCATGGAGTACGAATACATCACGAACGCCTTCCTGCTTGAGGGTCCGTACCAGGAGTTCGCCACCATCTATCGTTTTCGATTCAGCCATCATCAGATTCTCCATTCGGTTCGACAACCCGGGACCACGTCGTCCGGGCTTCCTCCAGCAACTTAAGTACTTCGCGCGGCATTATCACGCCGGCATCGACTGCGGACTCAGCCGCCAGATTGAATTTCTTAAGAAAACTCTCCAGATCACCGTAGAGTTGCAGTGTTTTCTGCCGGCTGAACGGATTCGATGAACCACCCAGCACCCCATAAATGTCGTCAGTAATAGGAATAGCGCTGTTTTGCGCCAAGGGCACATCTGTTTGCGGTAATCTGATGCCACCCTTGGCAATGCCGTGCTCATCGCGCACCACTTCCGGCGCCTCTCCAGCGAATTCTACGCGGGGTGTAATGGGCGGCGCTATGCCATCGTTTAACCAACGATGCATGTGATGATAGGCGGCATCGTAGAGCGGATTCATGGGGATGGCGTTGATGCCGGGTTGGACGGGTCGCGATACCAGGCCATCACGGTCGATCAGCAGTTGACGCGCGGCTCTGCCCTGTTGAGATACGTGACAGGTTCCCGCTGTTTCCCAGAACCGCATGCTGTCGCTATCGGGCTGGCGCACGCCATAGCACGCAATGGCCTCCAGCTCGGAATTTACCACAAAAACCGGTACACCAAGGTCGTCCCGCAGTAGGTTCTGTCCCTGCAAGCGCCCCTGCACGGACCCCGCCTGAGGCGCGTTGATATCAACGACGGTATCGCCAACTTCGAGGGGCGTGCCACGGCCAAAGTAGATTGTTAGAAGAAAGCCATCGAAAGTCTGACTGAGCGGCGCGATGGCGTTGACGTATGTGGCAAGACGGCCTGCCGACTGTGAAGCGCCCTGAGCCACTACGTGCTTGACCGGAAGGCCCGACAGCGGATCTCCTCCGTCTGTGTCCCGGTTAGGCCCTACCGCTGTAGCCACCTGAGTGAAGACGTCGAAGGAGTAATCGTCGCTGGCAATGTCGAGGTTGCTGTAACGTACTGGATCCCAATCAGCCAAGCCCTGATTAACTGGTGGCAAACCCACTATACCAACTCTCTGGGTGGTCACACAGACCAGGGCAAATCCACCTTCGAAAATCTCCAGACTCTCGGCGCCGAACAGATCGTGGCCTGCCGTCACATTGTTCCAGGTGACGATGACAGTGCCATTGAACTTGGTTGGATCGGCGGGGTGGTAGACGAGGAATCTAGTCTTGAAGGGTGAAGTACCGGCCACTTCAGCTTGCCAGTGACCGTCGCGACCGAGATCGGTACCCGGGACCGGGCGATAGCGGCTGGCATGACCTTCCAGAAGGTACTCGGCCTGGCGGTAGCCGAGAACCGTCATGTCCTGCATCGAGGCAGCGAAGGGCCAGCCGTGGTCGCCGCCGGAAATGGGTCCGCTGAGGGTTGCGGCTTGAGGTCCGATCATGGCGGTGCTCCAAGAGTGTGATGCGCCGACCATATCATCACTCAACAGTGAGATCGACCCCGGCTCAGTATCAGTCGGTCACCGATCAATACTGTTGTATTTTAACGATGGACCCAGCCTCCTCCGGTCAGGCCTTGTTTCAGTCTAAGTTTTTTGCAATCCGGGCAGGTTCTGGTAGGCTACTTTGCACGTCCATTAGTCAACATAAAACTTGGTAAATCCACGTGAATATCTCTCCTATTGAAAATAAAGTATTCGGCGCCACTGTCACCGGCGTCGCGTTGGGTAGCCTCAGCGACGACCAGTTTGCTGCCATCAAGTCCGCATTCCTCAAATTTGGTTTTCTGCTGTTCCCCGGTCAGTATTTATCCGAGGAAGACAACGTGGCATTCGGCGAACGATTCGGAGAGTTGGAATTTGGCGCTGTTCCCATGTCAAATCAGGAAAAACAGAGCGACGGCACCTACGGCAGGGTCTTTGAGCTGCAATCGCAGCGCATGCGCACCAATGTAGGCAACGAGGCCTGGCATACGGACTCAACATACAAACCGATCAGCAGTAAATGCGCCATGCTTTCCGCAGTCACGGTGCCGGATGAAGGCGGCGAGACTGAATTAGCGGACACGCGCGCCGCTTATGCCGCTCTGGATCAGGTAACCAAGGAGCGAATTGAAAATCTCAGCGCGTACCACTCAACCCAATTTTCTCAGGCAAACGATGTTGGTGACTTCCCGCCCCAGAATGTGGACAGTATTTACCACGGCGAAGCGTACTTGCGGCCCCTGGTCAAGATTCACCTTGAGACCGGTGTCAGAAGCCTTTTTATCGGTCGTCATGCTTTTGGTATTCCTGGTCTCAGCAGGGCGGAAAGCAAAGAGTTGCTGAGTGCGCTACTGGCTCTTGTGGTTTCTGACCAATCCCGAATAGTTCGTCACCGCTGGCAGCCCGGTGATACGCTGTTTTGGGACAACCGTGCACTGCTGCACCGGGCAATGCCCTACGACTATAGCAAGCCGCGTGCATTGACTGGAACCCGAGTTGCCGGAGACCCGGAATCAGAGCTCGCCTATTACCCGACCGATCCAGCGGCGCAAGCTGGCCGTGAAGCGCTCGCGGCAGAACTTGAGCTACTTCGCACCGAGACAACAGACAGGATGTACGCAGCGACATCGGCAACACTGTAGCCGGTCGATCAGGCGACTGATGCAGCTACTTACTTATCAAAAGGCGATCCTCGACTAAGGACCGGCGGCGGCCGGTTGCATCTTCTCCAGCATCGCCCGCATTTTTTCGTGCATTAGGTTGATGGCCTGGAGCGGTCGCATCATGACCTTGAATTCAATGATCTTTCCCTCATCATTGAAAGTGATGATGTCAACGCCATTGACGTATTTGCCATCTATCTCAGTTTCGAATTCCAGGATTGCATGGTCCCCGGAGAGTACCTCCTTGGTATACCGGAACGCGGACTGGGTAGACCCCAATGCCTGATCCTTGTTCCCCTCGCTGAAGGTATTACCTGCTGCCCCCAGGTAGAGCTTTGTCAGTTCCTTACCCTTCTGCGGAGTGAAGACGATTGGGGAATAGAAGACGCAATCGTCTGCCAATAGCGCGTCCAATCCCCCGGGCAATTCGCCTCTCAAGTGCTGGTGCCAATTCTGCATGTTCTGTTTGATCACGTGATTCTCCAATAGATGACTTGGGATGATTTAGATGAGTTGCTTCAGATTGCCATACCCATCACGCTACTTCACCTTGGCCTCCAAGGCAGCCATGAACCCTTTGGTTTCGATCACAAACCGGGTGTGCTTTGCCGAACCGATCTTCTCCGCCTCATCGAAACAATCCACTTCGAAAACGAACTTCTTGCCGGCGGCCTCCACCAGCTTGGCCTCGACCCTGACCTCCCAACCGAGGGGTGTGGGCGCCGTGTGGCGCAGCTCGATCTGGCCGCCGACACTCATCTCCCCCTCATCCAGCCACCGTTCCATGAGGCGCGCCGCCGCAGACTCCACCGCACCGACGAGGTGCGGGGTGGCGAATACGGGCGGCGAGCTTTCTTGATACTGGGTCGCACTCATGTCCTCGGTAGTCTTCATGCGATAGGTGAACGTGTCACCAACAGTGATGTCTGACTTCATTGCGCGTCCCTCCAATTGACCGAGTCACGATTACAACATGGTCTTGACCCTGTCTACAATGGTGTCTGTCGAGGGCCCATACGTCTGGGCGGACTCGATTTTTTCAAGAACTGGTGTTCGTTTGCTGAATCCATTTATTGAAGCCTGACGCCGGGCAGGCCAGCGAGGCGGCGCATCGCGAGACGCTGATACTACCGCCACAACCCCTTAGAAAAGCTGTTGGACCCACTGTAATACATGAGACATTGACGACTTCCCCGTCCTGTTAGAGTCCTTTGATCAGCGCTTCGAGTCGTTTGCCCGCTTCAGCCGGCGTGCCGCCCGGCATCTGTAGCATCTGTAGATCAGCGCCGAGCGCTGCCCGCTCACCCAGTTGTTCGGTGACCGATTCGAGCGAACCGATCACCTGAATTGAGCGCACCATATCGGTTGATATCGCCTGCATCGCTCCTTCGACATTACGGTCCGCGGCCCATGCCGCGCGTGATGCGGAAACTTCCGATTCATAACCGTTGCTCGCCAACATATTCCAATAGAAGTCACCCATTCGGTTGATGTAGTGGAACAATGGCTGTCTGGCCGCACGCCACTGGGCTTCGTCATCACCGTCGCCGGTAACGTAAACATTGGTGAAGGGTGCAATGATCACACGACCGGCCGCGTGCCCCGCAGCCGTGGCGGCCTCGTCGAGTTCCGCCCGCAATGAGGCAAAACGCTCCCGGGGCCAGTGAATAGGGTAGATGCCATCGGCGATCTCACCGGTCTGACGGATTGACTTAGCCGTGATCGCTGCAATGTAAACCGGAATCTTGCTTCGTGGACGGTTGTAGTCGAGGGTGAATCCGCGTTTAAGGTTGAAAATCCGGCCGTCATAATTGAGCTTCTCGCCCGCGATCAACTGATCGAAGATCTCGACGTACTCACGAATGCGACGCAATGGGCGGTCGAAGGGAACGCCGTGAAAATGTTCAATCACGCGATGTCCGGAAGAACCGAGACCACACACCATTCGACCACCGGACAGTGAGTCGAGCGCGGCAAATTCCTGTGCGATCAGCCCCGGTGAACGCGAGAATACATTCAGGATGCTGGTCCCGATCTGAATTCGTTCCGTATTTGTCGCCAGAATCGTCATCCACGGAATGGAGGACTGCGCCCAGGCCTCGCCGGTCGCAACCAGCTCGTAGCCCAGAGATTCCGCGATTTGCACCTTCTCGAGCGAGACGCGCCAATCTTGGCCGGCACCTGCCAGAATACCTAAACCCATGCTTCACCTCCCCTCCGGCGTTTGCACCCATTGTTGCACGCAGAGGCTGCGGAGTCGACAATGGTGCTGCCGAGATAATGACGACCCGCAGTTGCACCCGTTACCCACATAGCCGTAGAGGAATCCAGATGTCGATAGTCAATTACGAACAGCAAGGTGACGTTGCCATCGTCACCATGGACGATGGTAAAGCCAACGCAATGAACCCCGACATGGCAGAGGCGATCAATTCAGCACTCGATAAAGCCGAAGCGAGCGCAAAGGCCGTGGTCATAACGGGCCGACCGGGGGTGTTCTCAGGGGGCTTCGACCTCAAGATCATCCGATCGGGTGATCCGGCGGCAGCGCAACAGATGAGGCTTGCGGGCACGCGCGTGCTGATGCGAATCTACGGGTTCCCGAAGCCAATCATCATGGCAGCCCTTGGCCACAGTCTCGCCCTCGGGGGGTTCCTGCTGCTTACCGGCGATTACCGAATTGGTGCATCGGGCGACTTCACCATTGGATTGAATGAAGTGGCCATCGGCATGACGCTACCACCCTTTGCCATGATGTTGGCCACGGCCCGGATCGACAATCGTCACCTGTCCAATGCCGCCATCAACGCCAACATGTACAACCCTGACCAAGCCATCGCAGCAGGATTCCTCGATGAAGTGGTTGCGCCGGATGAAGTTGTCGCGAGAGCCGTCGAGAAGGCTTCGGCAATGGCGGAGCTAGACGGTGCTGCTTTTGCGCAAACCAAGCTCGACTTCAGGGGAGCCGACATCGATCGAATTCTGAGCGCATTGTAGGCTGCGGGATAAGTAAATCAGACCCCATCTTCCCCAGTGTGAACAAGGAGCGATCATGCGTTGGCCCAAGGCGACATTACCTACCAGATCTGGGGGTTGGCGTAGTTTGCCGATCATTGTCATCAATGGTTTTAGTTTCACCACTTAGGGCTGAAGCAGCACAACAAGGTAAAGGTACCGAGTAGTGGCGGTTGCCGAGGGCCATCTGATCGAAAGTGGTGTGGAGTATCGTGTTTACGAGTGTCAACACGACTAAAATAAGACGTTAACATCGCCACAACCAAGCTATTGGGAATCCATCACACGTAAGGCGTGGTTTTCTATTTGATGTCTCAACGTTAGGAAGGAGAAATATCCATGATGCGACTAACAGTTGTAATATTTCTGGTCCTGTGCGCCTCGTGTGAATCGCCAGGGGGAACGGTAAGTGGTGAGAGGCGAGAGATGGTCGCCGCCCAAAATGGATCGAGAGAAGGTGGTCAAGCTGGAGGACCGACCTTTGGCACCCTTAACACCATACAGGCGATGCGCATGCAATCGCTCTCGCCGCAAGAGGATCGTCCCTTTTTCATGCTCAACCTGGTGAAGTACCGCGAGCAGGCCGTTTACCCCGATGGCCGCGAGACTAATTTGACCGGGCGAGAGGCCGACCAGCAGTATTCACCCATGGAGTTTCTTGCCGCAGTGGGCGCCGAGATAGCCTATGCCGGTGCTGTTGAAGCCCAACTGGCCGGCAGCGAACCAACTTGGGAGACGGTCGCCATCGTCAGGTATCCGAGCCGAGCGAAGTTCTTCCAAATGACCACCAACAGGCAGTACCAGGCCCGCGAACAACACAAGGAAGCCGGCCTTGAGATATCCCAAGTCATGGTAACTGTGCCCGTGCCCTGGGTCATTTCAGCTGAGCAGACCGCAGCCGTTAACGACATTCCTTTTCCGGCAACTGATCAAGACAAAGCCTTCACATTGCTGGATCTGGCCAAATATAAAGATGTCGCTCAGTATCCTGCGGGCAACGTTGAACCAGAGCGCAGCGGTCGCGAGGCGATGGATCTGTTCGAACAGGCACTCTTGGCGATTCTGGGTGACGTTGGCGCCCGGCCGATCATGAAAGCAAGAGTTGAAGGTGTGCTAATCGGAGACGGTCGCGAGTGGAGTGAATTAAGAATGATTCACTTTCCAAGTCATTCTGCGTATAGGGAATTACGCAATAAACTCCGGTCTGGAAATGCTCGCTATCACCGGACGGCTGCGATCGAAGATATTTACACCCTGCAATTGAAGCCGATGATCGATCGCACCGAGGAGAGTGTTGCGAGGAGGGATGAAAACGGTGCTGTGTCGTTAGGGTCAACTTCACCTGACCCTAGTCGAGCACCCATGATTCTTGGCTCGCTCGATAAAGATAACGATAGCAAGATTAGTGAGAGTGAAGCACCTGCCGATATGAAACAGAACTTCGCCTTCATCGACACGAACGGTGACGGCGGAATCGATTTAGCAGAACTCAGAAAAGTGCTCACGATGATGCGAAATCGTTAGAATAATAGTGGGTGGGCTAAAGTGCCGGACCTCTCAGAACCTGTAGGATCTCAGGGTACTCTCGCTACTCAACACATAAATCTGATCGGTTATGGGATCGACCTCATAACGGGGTTCACGCTCTTTCCCCATATCCAGTGTCCGCATTATCTGCCCATCGGCTTTGCTGATTTTGAGCAGCATGATCTGCTTGTTCATCTGCGTCAGCATCATTACTCCGTCTCGCCACTCCTGACTTGCCTTGTATCGCTGATTGGCTCTCAGAAAAGCTTCTGCCGCGACACTTCTGGCTGCTTGCGCCTGCTCGCCATAGGCCGTTCCGACCTCCGCCAGCAGACGTTTCGTTCCCTTCCCCAATTCCTGGTACTCAGGTGTCAGTGATGCCCCAATCAACGAACCGGTAACGTAATTCAAAACGGATCTTCTCGTTAGTCAGCGCCTTCACAGTACCGGAAATAGTGTCAACGAGTCATTGAAGACGGCTCCATGACACTGTTCCATTTTGAGTCTTATGATAATAGCTCAGTTGGCGCGTGGATGCCGGATCTTCGAGCGAGAGTCGTGGATTGTCTCGCAGAACCCGAATTCATGCAGATTTGTCAGCCGGTTTTGACAGGGTCACTCCCTGCTGTATTATTACCGGTTTGGTCCCTCCTGATCCGGGGAGCGACCTCAGCAATGTGTTCATGAATGGAGACGAGCCAATTTGAGTGACCTAAGCTACGAGCGACTGGCTGATGCCCTTGACGCACTGCCCAACGGCTTCCCCAGGATGCCATCCCGCATCGACATTCGCATTCTCAAGAAGTCTTTTGGCGAAGAGGAAGCGGATCTCGCCGGCCACATGAGCCGCGAGTACGAGACCGTTAAGGAAATTGCCGCGCGCGCAGGGCTGGACGAGGTCCGTGCGACGCAGTTGTTGGACACCTTGCTTCCCACCGACCTGGTGAAGAGGAAACGGCAGGATGGCGTAAGATTGTATGCCAGTGCTGGATCTGAGCAGGTGCATCGGTTGCGGTGTGTGCGTAATCGGCTGTTTCACCGAGGATATTCAGCTGCTACCTGTGTCACCTGACGACTGGTTCGAGGTGCCGTCCAGCTTTGAAGAATGGGAGGAGAGGCGCCTGCAGAACCTGGGAGAAAGTCGAATACCATATGAGAGCAGGAGGATGTTATGAAAACCAGTATCATTCCGTTATGTTACGGGAAACAGTTTACCGACGGGACTATGTCCCAGGAAGATTGGATAAAGGAGGCAGTGGAGCTGGGTTTGGATGGAATAGAGCTGTATGAGCCCTTCCTCAGCAGCTTGGATTCATCTGGCAAGGCATCGCTAGCTGAAGCTATACACAATGCCGGGCTGGAAGTCTCCAAGTATGCCAGTGGATGTTATGCCCATACTGAATGTTGCCTCTGCAACCCGCAAGAGCGAGAGCAGGCAATCGCCTACGTGAAACAGTCGGTAGATGAGGCGGCCATATTCAGGACAGACACGGTGCGAGTGGTCTCGGGTGTGGGGGGGAAGGGCCTCGAGCATGAGGTCGTTCTGCAATCCGTCGCCGATGGTCTGAGAGCATGTCTCGACTACGCGGAAGAGAAGCGGGTGATGCTGGCGTTTGAGGACCATTTTGGCGTAGGTACGAATATCGATGATTTCATGAAGATCCTCGAACTCGTTGACGATGAGCGTTTGAAAGTCAATCTGGATACCGCTAACGCTACCAACGGTACGGCAGTCGATTTGGCCAGGCTGGTTGCTGCTAGGGTTGTGAATACGCACCTGAGTGACCGCAAAGGTCACGACCATGCCATCGTTGTCGGCAAGGGCGACGTGGATTTTGGGGGTGTCTTCAGCGAGCTCAAGAAGGCCGATTACGACGGTTGGCTTTCATTGGAGGTCTTCGTCGGTGGCAAGGAGAATCTTCAGTTTAGCGTCGACCATGTCAGAAACGCGTGGAACGATGCGTAACCAGAGGTCGAGGGAACCAGCATTCCAGGCCGCTGCATTCTGCCGTCAGTAGTCCAGGATCGGAGTAACAAATCAGCACGACGCTTGTCGCCGATGGCTGCTCGCGGGCCGCGAATAGCTCTAATAGACCGACCATAATGGCAAGATTCGTTTTGATCTCGTCAGTGTGTGTGTCTACAATGTATTCGACAACTAAGAAGGAGGTGGCCTGATGTTACAGACCGTGAGAAATGAAGTTGCGGAAAGACCATCGGTGGGCGATGGGGTGATGGAATCAGAAGCAACGCTGAGGATCGAGAAACTCAAGGATGCTCTTCTTAAGCTCAGATCTACCGTCACCATTGACAGGGCGCGCATTGAAACCAGAATTCTGAAGGAGAATGCGGGGGAGCCGATGGTTACCCGCAGGGCCAAGGCGTTTGCCGCTATCGTTCGGGAGATGCCCATCGACATCGATCCGGACCAGCTTCTTGTGGGCTATGTCGACTCCGGCCCATATCCTGCCCATGTTTATCCCGCCAACGCCCCAATGCTGGCTGGCTCATCCCGTCTGAATGATGAAGAGAAAAGAGAATTGGCGGAGGAGATTATCCCGATTTGGCAGGAGCAAGGCCTGATGCAGCCTGTTGGTCACTACGGGCACAACATTCATAACTTCGAGAAGGTGCTCAGCAAGGGCTTCCTTGGGATCAAGGAAGAAGCTGAAGCCGGGTTGGCAGAACTTGATCTCACCGAGCCTGAGGATCTCAAGAAGGCTGCTTTCCTGGGTGGCGTCGTAACGTCCATGGAGGCAGCCGCTGAGATAGGGGAAAGATTTGCTGCCCTTGCACGGGAGATGGCCGAAGAGGAGAAAGATGCCACCAGAAAGGCCGATTTGCTGAAAATAGCTGAGGTATGCGAGAGGGTGCCGGCAAATCCGGCGAGGACGCTTCATGAAGCGCTCCAAGCCTGTGTCTTCGTTCGGATGCTTGTGATGTGGGAGATCGCTTACGACATGGGTTTCTGCCTGGGCAGAATGGACCAGTATCTGTATCCCCTCTTTGAAGGCGATATGAGGGAAGGCCGATCAACAAGAGAGCAAGCGCAGGAGCTGCTTGATTGCTACACGCTCAAAGTGGGACATGCCGGCGCATCGGCATCTATGGCTGTGGGCGGTGTCCGGCCCGACGGCAACGATGCAACTAACGACCTGTCGTACATGTTTATTGAGGCGATCATGCATACGCGGCTGGCGGGACCCAATTTTGCCGTGCTGGTCCATAGCAAGTCGCCCGATCAATTCCTGATCAAGGCATGTCAGCTCTGTTCCCTGGGAGGCGGCCATCCTCAGTTTCTCAACTACGATGTGATGATTGCGCAGGCGCTCGCGCGGGGGACCACGGGTGGACCTTCGGTAACGCTTCGGGATGCCAGGACAGCCGCCAATGTGGGGTGCCTGGAGTTGGTGATACCGGGAAAGGATTCAGGGTACTTGTATTTCACCCATTACTCTAACCACGCACTGGCACTTGAGTTGGTGATGACCAATGGCGTCAGACGGTCTGACGGCAGGCAAGTCGGACTGCAAACCGGCGATTCCAGACAGTTCACGTCCTTTGAGGAGGTGCAGCAGGCCTACCATCAGCAACTGGCCGAGATGAGAAGACGAATCCAGATAGCCGGCACTCAGCGGGAGCAGAAGCTGATCGAACTGTATCCAACGCTGTTTGAGTCGGCGCTGATCGACGACTGCATTGAAAAGGGGATGTGCCGCGAGGATGGCGGCGCCCATTACAACTTCAACGTCGGCATAACCCAACTGGGGACCACAGATGCGGCGGACTCATTGACCGCCATCAAAAGGCTTGTGTTTGACGATGGGGCCATCAACATGGGCCAGTTGTGCGATGCCCTGGATAGCAATTTCGAAGGCCACGATAGCATCCATAGGATGTGCCTCGAAGCCCCCAAATTCGGTAACGACGATGACTATGCCGACGAACAGGAAGCCTGGGTGCTGCATGAGTGGGTGTCCGAATTTTCGAAAATGAAAAATATGCGGGGCGGGTACTGCTCTCCCGGCGGCTCTTCCATGTCGATGTATGTACCGGAAGGGAAGGTGCTCGGTGCGCTACCTTCCGGAAGACTGGCCGGACAGCCCCTTGCAGACGCAAATTCCCCCAGCCAAGGTCAAGCTTTGGAAGGCCCGACGGCAATCCTGAAGTCGATGGGCAAAGCCGACAACACAGAGATTCTCGGAGGAACGCCGCTCAATATCAGGATAATGCCGGGAGCCTTCAAGGACCAAGAAGGGGTCAAAAGAATGGCCGACTTGGTACGCGTCTTTGTAGATCAGAAGATATTCCATCTTCAGATAAACGTTGTTTCCTCAGACACACTCAAGGAGGCGCAGCGGGAACCCGAGAAGCATGGAGGTCTGGCAGTGAAAGTAGCCGGATACAACGCTTTCTTCACGCAGTTGGATAAGGAGCTTCAAGACACGATTATCGCAAGAACCGAGCATGGGCTGTAGCTGTAACGAGCCGAAAAGATAGCGACTGACCTCATCAATCCGGAAGTTTCTGTCGAGTGTGATTGCGGTCTGCTCCATGCCAATCATTGACTTATCTAATGTCAGTAGGGCATCGATGGTGACATATTCCAGGCTTCGAGCCTGAGCACCTGGGTTGTGCCGCCGGTGGAGAACAAACTTACGCCCAGGCTGTCGGGTCGTGAAGGGTAGACGCGTCGCATAACGGCCTGCCGACTGTTGGCGAAAACCTCGACCACGGACTTGTCGACGAAGACGCGGAGCTTCAGCCGCTCGCCTTCTTTCAATTCGAAAGGACCAGCCTCAACACTCTTCGGCGTGTCTGCGGGACCTGACTTTCGAGTGTCCACTTTCAGCTTGCCTTCCACAGCATCGTAGAAGATCGTGGTCTCCTCCAGCCCATCTGGCGAAACATACACCTTGACGCCATATTCTGACGCCTCGGAACTATCTATATCGATGGAGAGCTCAAGGCTGTTGCCGCCGATGCCGTCAATGACCATGTCGGTGTCGGATTGCAGTGCAAAGTCCTCCTTCTTGAAGGCCCCGTAGCGTAGCGCTTCGATTTCCTCGGGGACATCCATCCGGAGTTGGCCATCATCGCCGAGGGACAATACACGCGGCAGACTCATGGCGCCTGACCAGCCGTTCTCCCAACGAATGCCGAATTCGGGACCATCCAATAGCCACGCCCACATGATTCGGCGGCCCTTGTCGTCTTCCAGGCTCTCCGGGGCAAAAAAAGAGTGATCGACCCAACTCATCTGGGCGTGCGACTCGGGATAGAACTGTTCGTTCTTCCATTCACCCAGGTAGTAGCGGCAACCGAGACGGTGGCTGATGCACAGTAGGACATCTTTGTCACCCAGCTTAAAGAGGTCGGCGCAGGACACATCTTCGTTCAGCGATACACCCTCCAGACCATGCGCGAACAGGTCTCCCACATACTGCCATTGGCCACCGAGAGTGGGGGACTTCACGATCCCCGGACGCTCGCCCCCGAAAATCGCGTAGTAAGTATCGCCTTCGAGCCACCCGAACGGGTCCCATGACCTGTAAACTCCGTGGTGCGCATCCCCTTGCTGCGTCTTGGGCGTAATGGGATTCGAGTCGAGTTTCTTCCACTCGTTCAGGTCGTCATCGAGAGCCACGGCCATGGCGTTTCCCTGGCCAACCTGGTGGTAGCAGATGGTCGGCACACCGTCCTTGTTGATGAAGCAGTTTCCGCTATACATGCCCTCGAGCAGACCCGTGGGATGATGGCGCCAGTGAAGCAGGTCGGTGCTCGAAACGTGGCCCCAGTGATCTGATTTCTTACCGGACCTTTTGTCCTGGAATATGTAGAACAGATGGTACCGGCCCTTCCAGTAGATGGCGCCATTAGGATCGAAGGGGGACGCAATGCCTTCCGGTGACCCGAAATGATAGCCGGGACGGCTCTGATCGTTCAAGATTTGCTCTCTGAGGTGACGGGCAGTCAGTGCAGATGCATCATTCTCAGCCTTCCGTATCCTCTCCTCGGCATCCAGGGGGATTGTTCCCCAGTCAATTGCTTCGGTGTGAATGAGACGCCAAACGCCATCCGCTTCCTTCTTCAGTTTGTGCGTGTAGGTAATGCTCCCGGAGGGCGACCAGAGCGTCACAGGAGTGTAAGTCGCGCTATCTCCATAAACGACTACCCCGGCTTCACTCTCATCAACCTCGGTCTCCTTAATGCCACCCTTGCCGCTCACGCCCTGATAGCGGTCTTTCAAACTGTCCTTGCGCGTGCCGTGATTGTCCTCCCAATCTTCCGAGTAACAGGCAAGCAAGGCATTCACGTCTCCGGCCTCCATAGCCGTGCCATATTCCCTCATGGTCGCCAACACCTCAGCCTCGACGCTCTTGTCATTTGGTGCACTCATCGGCCCATCGCCTCAACTGCTGTGTGAATTGCTCGCATTGTTCGCACGGTCCTGCTAACAACATCATGTTCGCCAGATTGATCTGCACATCATACCGGTTCGATAGTCCGAAGAAAGGGATCGTTGATTGAGGAGTCGATTGCTGGGGTTCTGGGCGCTCTGTAACTCCACAAGATGCCGGTAATGCCCATCCCGCCGTCTTGAAATTCATTGGGATTTTCAGAATTAACGATCTTCGAGAATAAAGGGTAAAGTGTTGGATTTGATCCCTTCAGTGGTTGCAGTGATGACCGACAAACCGAACATTGTACTTATCTTCACCGATCAGCAGCGCGCCGATACCATGGGGTATGCCGGGGATCCGGTGGCCCTCACGCCAAACACGGATCGGTTGGCCGGTAGTGGTGTGGTGTTTCGGCGATGCTGCGCGACCTCGCCTGTGTGCATGGCGACCCGGGCGTCCCTCCTATCGGGAAAGCACGTCAACGATCACGGCGTGTGGGCGATGGCGGATCCGGCACTGCGCCACGGCCCGAGCCATGTTCGAAACATCCGGGATGCCGGGTATCGCACCTCGGTCATCGGCAAGACGCATCTGTGGCTGCATGGATCCGGCCACACCCGGGATCATGTGTACGAAATGCACGATTATGGCTACACCGATCCCCACGAGATGACTGGACCATCCGAGACTGCCTCTACCGATTCGCCCTATACCGATCACCTATCGGACAAAGGCCTGCTTGACACCCACCGTGAGTATCTGCGTACGTATCTCAGGGGACAGGCGCAAGGCGTTTCTCTACCCTGGGAATTGCCGCCTTGCCTGCTGCCCACGGAGGATCACCTGGATATGTATATTGCCGCCAGGGCCGCGGAATGGATCCGGGACTATCGGGATGCATCACCGTTCTATCTGCAGGTTTGCTTCGGCGGCCCACATGATCCCTGGGACTCTCCGGCGGAGTATCGACGGATGTACAATGCCGATGAGATGCCCCTCTCCATCACCGAGAAATCCAGTGGGCCACTGTCACCCCACGTGGAGATGCTCCTCGAATACGCGCCGGCAAAGCTCGGAGGGATGAGCGAGTCCGAGAATCGGGTGATGAAAACCTACTACTACGGAAAAGTCAGCTTAATCGATGACTGCGTCGGTCGGGTCCTCAAGGCCCTCGATGAAAAGGGACTGATGGAGAATACCTGGATTGTCTTCTCTTCGGATCACGGGGAGATGCTGGGCGATCACGGACTGATTGCCAAGAAGGTCTTCTATGAAGGCGCTCTCAACATTCCCTGCATCGTTCGGCCTCCCGGCGGCACTGCGCCATGGCAGAGCAACGGACTCGCGGATCATCTGGATATTGCAGCCACGCTCATTGATGCTGCCGACGCCAAGCCACTTGAAGGAAGCGACGGGGTTTCGCTTCTCCCCCTGACCTCTGCCGGGCCGGATGCTGAGGGCGCGCAGGTGCACAAGGATGCCGTCTTGAGTGAGATGGGCCTGCCGCCGATGGCCTACTCGATGGTTCGAACGGACCGGTACAAGATGTCAGTGGAAACATTGACGCGGAGACCCCTCGACCTGTACGACATGGAAAACGATCCGGATGAGTTGCACAACCGGGTGAACGATCCCTCCCTAAGGAACGTACGTGAGGAACTGCTCGAAGAACCCATGAGCCGGCTGTTAAGCCGCATGAATCACTCGAAACTGAGCGATAATTCAGCGAAGAACTGGGACAAGGGAAGTAGCGGAAAATCGTAGTAGATGGGAAACCCCTCGGGCAAGCGCTTAATCTCCGGGTAAACCGCGGGCGCAGCGATTTCTGAGTGTCCATGCTGCTGTTTCCAATCTGTTCAATTAGGCCGCCGTGATCTCAGCGCTACCGGTCTTGTGCATCAGATGGATTCGATCTTCCAGATACCGACCATACCAGTCGGTTACCACGCATTCGGTATTCCATCGAGCGCTGCTTGTGAAGATCATCCATTATGTCTTACAATTCTACCATCGATGCCCAATAGGTAAGTGCAGATGAACGAAGTGACCATTTCTTCCAAATACCAGATCGTTATTCCCAAAGACATCAGAAAACAACTTTCGTTGAAGCCGGGACAACGCGTACGTGCAATCTGCATTGGTGAACGAATCGAACTTGTACCGATTCGTGATCTGAAAGAGACCAAAGGCTTCTTGAAAGGGATCAGCACACAGGTCAAACGTGAACCGGATCGTGCATGAATGTCGTCGACTCGTCGGGATGGTTGGAGTACTTTGCCGGGAGCCGACGCGCTCGGCATTTTGAAAAAGCCATTCTTGCTACTGATGAATTACTAGTACCGGCGATTTGCGTATTCGAAGTATTCAAGATTGTTAGTCGAGAACGCAGTGAGGCTGATGCGCTGTTTGCCATTTCAGCAATGCAGGAAGGTATCCTAGTTGAAATCGATACACGGCTGGCTATCGAAGGCGCGCGACTGTCACTGGAACACCGCCTACCTATGGCGGATAGCCTAATTCTTGCAGTTACAAGGCAGTTTGATGCGACATTGTGGACCCAGGATGCCGACTTCAAAGGCTTGGAGGACGTTGAATTCTTCTCGGTTAGACAATAGGTCGCGGCGATCTAATAGCGTTGTAGCAGATTGGCAACGGCAGTATCGACTGCGCCGCCTGGTCAGCCCCGTTTAGCCCCCTGGAGTTCATTAGCCGCCTCGCCGCTCTGGTTCCCAAGCCACTACCTTGCTGGCGGTACAGACGAATGACCCTAAGCTGCTGGTCTGAGTATTTCCTGCTCCAGTAAAGCAGTTATTGCCTCAGCTCGGTTTTGACATATTGGTGAGAGCATGTCTATCCTTGCCGTACCCCTGCGATAGACAGCTTGTCCCATGAATGTCAGAGATCAAGAGGAAGCTATGCACATACTCGCCATCAACGGTAGCCCACGACGGACGGGGAATACCTCCAGGATCATCCGTGCCATCCTTAAGGGCGCTGAATCTGATGGGGCAGAGACGACACACGTCAATCTGCACGCAATCAACATGAAAGGCTGTCAGGGCTGTTTGAGCTGCCGCAAGAAGCCCGGAATCTGCGCTCAGAAGGATGACTTGAGCCCACATCTTGAAGCCATGAAGACCTGCGATGCATTGATACTCGGCAGCCCCATCTACATGTACCGAATCACGGGCCAGATGAAACTGTGGCTTGACCGCTGCTATTCTCTCTATACACCAAGAGAGCAAGGGGACGTGGGGGAGGGATACGGCTCAGCTGTAACTTCCGGCAAGCCTTTCGCCATGGTCGTTTCCCAGGGGGCAGAGGAAGATGAGCAGTACCGACGGTCCATCAGATATCTGGCCGGCATGGGAGCAACGGGTCTCGGATTTGTCGAAGCGGGTCGAATCGTCCACTCCAGCAGCGCTGCAAAACCGGCCAAGAAGGATGAGCATCTCTTGGATGAGGCGCGTGCCTTGGGCCAGCGGCTGGTAGCCGAAAGCAAGAATAACCAAGCGCATCGGGAAGCGCTTACCTCGCCAGGAAATCTGATTGCCAGTTGATCCCATGGAAATGTCTGATTCCGTTTCTGAAGCCTGCAATCAACGGTGTCAATGCGCTGTGCTATAGCCGCGCTATCCAGGGCCATCCTCTATTTCCCTCCACACTTTGGTCTGACTCTGCACTTGTCGTGTTGTTGCCATACCGAGGGCATTGATATTATGCTGATCGAAAATAGGAAGAGTGATTGGAGAGCGAATTGACGACTTCGACGAGACCGCTTGACGGAATACGGGTCCTGGATATTTCGGAAGGCATCGCAGGTCCATTCTGTGCCAAACTCCTCGGGGATCTTGGCGCTCGAGTGACAAAAATCGAACAGCCCGGCAAGGGTGATCATGCCCGGGCGTTTGGGCCCTTTCCGGATGGTGCGACGGACCTGGAAAAGAGCGCCACCTTCTTCTACCTCAACACCAGCAAGCGCAGCGTGGTCCTTGATCTCGACGAGCAGGAAAATCGTGAGGTCCTTGCGGCGCTGGTAGCCCGGTCCGATATCGTGGTGGCGTCGGCCACAGCAGAGGCGCTCGATGCACAAGGCATCGGCTTTGAACAGATTCAAGCGTGGAATCCACGGGTGGTGCTGACAACCGTCACCGGCTTCGGATCTTACGGCCCGCACTCCAGCTACGGCTCGTCACACTTGGTCGCCTGTGCTGTCGGTGGTTGGTCCCAGCTTTGCGGCATGCCTGACCGGGAGCCCCTGCAGGTCGGCGGCTCCATCTCGGAGACTTTGACCGGTTCCTTTGCGGCGGCGGCATCGTTGCTCGCGATCCTCGGCAGGGAGACCCATGGTCGCGGTGACCACGTGGATCTCAGCGTTCAGGAGGCCGTGATTGCTGGTGCATCCATGCCAACGCTGCTTTATGAATACTACGGCATCCTTCCCGAGCGCTATTCCAATGTCGGATCGGGCGCGGGGGCCGCGTTCATCATGCCGACGGATAAAGGCTATGTGGGATTGAATGCGCTAACGGCAGCGCAGTGGCGTCTGATGTGCGAGTTCCTGGGGCGGAAAGACATCGTGGAAGATCCCAAATACCATGGGATCAGTTGGGCTCGGCCTGACGAGACGCTCGAAGAGGTGAGAGCCGCATTCAAGGAGGCGCTCGCGGGACGCACGGCGGAGGAACTTTTCCACGAGGCCGAGACCTGGCGCATCCCCTTCGGTTTGATCCCCGATCTCGAGGGGCTGTTTGCCATGCCGCCGCTGCGGGAACGGGACTTTTTCGTGCCCCTCGAGCATCCAGAATTGGGCGCCGTCGAGGTGCCGGGAATCCCCTACAAGTCCACCGCCGGTGAACCGTTGCCCAGCCGACCGCCGCTTCTCGGTGAACACACCGACGAAGTGCTGGCTGAACTGAAAGAATCGGATGGTGACACAGTGGCAGCGGCCAACGTGGTGACGGCGACGGGGGAGACGCAATCGTCACCGCTCAAGGGACTTCGAATCCTCGATCTTTCGATGTTTTTCGCCGGGCCGGTTGCAGCTCAGATTGCGGCCGATGCCGGCGCCGAAGTCATCAAAGTCGAGTCCATCCAGCGGATCGATGGCTGGCGCGGGTCCGGTGTTCGAGGCGAGGCTGACGTGCCCGGTTGGGAGCGCTCCCCCAACTTCAACTGGGTTAATCGCAGCAAGCGGGGTATTACCCTGAATCTCACGGATCAGCGGGGCACAGATATCCTGAAGGGGATGGTCAAGGATGCCGACGTCCTGATCGAAAACTACACGCCGCGGGTGATGGAGAAGTTTGGCCTCGGTTACGATGTGCTGAAAGAGATCAATCCCCGCCTGATCATGATGTCGATGTCTGGCTTCGGCAGCGACGTCAGTTGGCGTGACTACGTCGCTTTCGGCATGTCGACGGAGCAGATGTCCGGGTTTTGTCATCTCACCGGCTACGCAGACGGCGACCCGCTGTTCACCGGGACGACAGGCGGCGATATCTACTCGGGAGTGATGGGTGCTAATGTGCTCCTCGCGGCAATCCACCATCGCCTCCGAACGGGAGAAGGCCAGCATATCGACTTCAGTCAGCTCGCCGCATGTAATCTGTATGTCGGCGATGTCATGACCGGCTGGTCGCTGGCGGGATATGATCCGGGACGCATGGGTAATAGCCACGTTTACTATGCACCGCAGGGGATCTACCCCTGCCGGGACGACCGTTGGATTGGGATCACCTGTAGAACCGATGAAGATTGGTGCGCGCTAACGAGGATAATCTGCAGGGGCGATTTGCAGACTGACGATGCCTATGGGTCTGCGGCCGGACGCGCGGAAAACCGCACTGCCATCGACACTGCCATCGCCGAGTGGACCCGCGACCAGGATGCCATGGAATTGATGCACCGGTTGCAGCGAGGGGGGGTTCCCGCGGGAGCTGTGATGACGGGCGCCGAGATTCTTGAGGATCCACACCTTGCGGCGCGGGGCAGCTTCCTGCCTCAGGACCGCCCGGGAATCGGCGTAAAGCACTATCCGAACCAGCCTTATCGATTCCGTTATGCCGAACCCGTGGCCAATCTGCGCGCACCGCTGCTCGGCGAACACATTAGCGAAGTGCTAACGGAACTGGCCGGCCTCACAGATGACGACATCGCCGAGCTTATTATCGACGACGTGGTGGGCACGGTACCCATAATCGCCAGGTAGCCCGGGAGGTCGGCGTAGTACCTATTCAGCCATCCAGTGTGTCGAACTGCGGCTCGGCTTGCAGGTCTAAGAACAGAACTGCAGTACGGATTAGAAACCACGATGGTGCGCCCTCTAACAACAATACTCAGTGCTTTCTTGACTGACCCCTCGATTGAAAAGACAGCTCTTGCGCGATGATAAGCAAGGACCGTCTTCTCAGTCAGCCCAGACCTCGAGGTTGTTGTGTCGACTGATCGATCTTGTCAGGCGCGCCTCAACCATCGCAATGTGATCAGCGACCTCGGAGAGCTGAAAATTGATCCGATTCATTGGACCGGTTTGTTCAAGAGATCTGGTCCCGTCGATAACCGCTGTCGAAAGTGCAAGTAGATCTGCCATGGTTAGTGCCTCTCTTGATATCAGTCTCTACAGTGATTGCTGAGACGTCTGACAGTAATAAATGAGTATCACAGCGCAGCGGCATAAACGCTACTGATTTGAGTCCCCGGAATTCGCGCATTGCCTTCGACGTCGGGAATTTGTGATACTACCTTCATGACAGGAGTGATTGCATCTGACCACAAGACAGGGCGTTTCCTCGATTGACCCTGATGTACTTGCACCGGTCATGGGACAATCGTGGGACGATCTGATCTGGTCTTCCACGCAAGGCATTCGGAAGCGGTCTGGTGCCATTTCCTGCAGTTGTTGTCAAAGGTTGATCTGGTGAGGAGAGGCTATGGTGGGAAAAGAGAGTGGAAAGGTAGGGCGTATCGCAGCGCCCTTTGACTTCGAAGGGCGCATGAACTTCTGCGGCCAAGTGGCTGACACGATGAACCGCCTCGTGACCGTGCTCGACGCGCGCCACCGGCACGGCACCGCAGAGGCAGGCGATGACAGTGGAGAGGATGCGCTCTTCCGAGGGTGCGGTTTCCTGCTGGCGAAGCATGCGTCGGCGGTAGTGGAGTGGACGGACCACGAGGAAGTGAAGGCGAAGTACTATGACGAAACCTACGAGTTCGTCCGGCGTCTGCTGCCGTCGTTCAGTGTGATGCCTTCGGTGGGGCACATCTACCGAGCGGAAGACCTTACGGAGGACACCACTCTGGAGCAGCGTCCCGCGCAGTTCGTGCACAACGACTACGGCGACGACTTGGACGAGGATGGCGCGGTGGTGAACAGGTGGTGTGACCTGGTGCACGGCAACGACAGGCGGAACCAGCGCATCGTTGGTGTCAACCTGTGGCGCTCCGTTTCTCGCAAACCCCTCGCCCGTATGCCGCTGGCTATACTAGACCGGCGCACAATCGACCGCGACACAATGCGGTACATAAAGAACCCCGGGTTGCACGCCATTGGCAACGCCACCCTCCTGCCGACCAGCGATGACCACGAATGGTACTTCTACCCGCACATGACGCGCGACGAGGTGCTTGTCTTCCTCACCTACGACTCGGACCCGCAGTCCAATGACCTGTTCGGGAGCAAGGGTGCCCCCTTCACGCCTACCATGCACACCGCTGTAGCCATCCCCGATACCGACCACATACACCAGCGCGAAAGCGTCGAGATGCGCTACTTTACGTATTCACCGCTGCCGGGACGTTGATGCGGCCCCGACTCCTCAAGTGTGATATGCCCGGTTCCCTTTGGCGCTGTGCCGAACGACGCTTACCACACATAAGCGGACATGTCAGATAGGGAGAGTTGCCATCCTTTCTAGTTTGCCTGTGGTTAGCATGCATTCAGCCGGTCTGCATCTCCTGCTTGATACTCGGATTGTGGAAAATATGCAGAACGCGGAACTCACTCTTGGGACCGTCAAGAAGTACAGCGGTAATCCTCTGTTCAGTGAGGATAAGCCATGGGAGACGCGCTTCGACAATCTCTACGCCAACATCATCTACGATGACGAGGAACAAATATACAAGTGCTGGTACAGCCCTTTTGTCGTTGACAATTCGTCAATGGGGATGACCCGTGAGCAGCGGAAAGAAGTGAGATATACAGCGCCTCGTGACAGGGAAATGGCTATCTGCTATTGCACGTCGAAAGACGGTATAACCTGGGACAAGCCCGAGCTGGGGCTTGTCGAATACGAGGGCAGCAAAGCCAACAATATTCTGTGGCGAGGCGGCGGAGATACCAAAATTCTTCAGGAAGGGCCGCATGGCTCAGGGATTTTCAAAGACCTCCAGGATCCCGATCCGAATCGTCGCTACAAAGCCATTCTTAAGTCTGAAATCCTCTCGGTAGTGTTTTCTGCCGACGGTATTCACTGGGCTCCGGCCATAGCCTGCCCAGAAGCCAATAGCGCGGGAGATACTCACAACAACGCCTTCTGGGCGCCAACGCTCGGGAAATATGTGGGGATAACCCGCCAATGGGGCAAACCATTTGGGCGCCAGGTCGCATGGACGTCGAGCGACGATTTCGTGAATTGGGAGAAGACTCAGATTGTGTTGGAGGGGTTGGACGCGAATCAGCAGCCCTACGCGATGACGGTCTTTTATCACGGTGGCGTGTATCTCGGCCTGGTCGCCATTCACGACCAGGATAGGGACCGAGTCTGGGCAGAACTGACGTGGAGTCCAGACACAAGAACGTGGCATCGTGTCCTTCCCGGAACCCCGCTGATCCCAAATACCGGTGACGAAGGAGATTATGACTGGGGTTGTGTGTACCCTGCGGCGAATCCGATCTTCCTGGAAGACGAAATTCGTTTGTACTATGGCGGAAGCGACGGGCTTCACACGAGCTGGCGCAACGGATTTCTTTGTATGGCGACGTTGCGTCCCGACGGTTTTGCCGGGTACAAAGCATTGGACGTGGCGGAGTTGGCGACGGTAACGACAACTCCTGTATTTGATGGGACCGCGTCGCTCCAAGTTTCGGCGGATATTGCAGACGACGGCAAACTTGTCGTGCGTGTTTTGGGCGAGGAGAAGCAGGTACTAGCTGAAAGCGAGCCGCTGACGGGCACGGTATCGGAAGCGGAAGTTCGGTGGCGGGACGAAAGTGCTCTGGACGCGATCAAGACGAAACCAGCCCGGCTTCAAATCGCGTTCAAAGAGGCGACCGTGTATTCGTTTTCCCTAAGGCCCACGGAGAAGATTAGCGCGCACTTGAACGCGCCATACACAGATCGTTGTAGCCAAATACGCGACTTTAGGATCATCCTGTACGTTGCTCTTCACCCAGATCCAGCGATTCGGCGCTGCCAGACTATAGCAGGCGATCCCTCCATGGCAAGCCACTTTAGAACAGTCACCAGGCCCATCAGATTATACCGATTCAATCGATCCGCCAAGCGAGATAACGACCAAGCCCGGGCGCGTGAATTCACCGTGAAGTCGTCGCATACTTTTGCTGAAGCCTTTGCACATCCGGCGACCCCCAGTGCGAAATCTAGCTGAATGGGATACCCCCCAGCTCTGCTGGGGAGGCACCCGAAGATCGCGGCCTACACCCGGACAAGCGCACATACCGAGCGGCCTGCTACATCCGCCAAACACCGTAGTTTTTGGCACCCGCCACCTCGTTGGAGTGGCATGCCGACAGTGCGATGGCGAGATGGGTTCTCGTATCACGAGGGTCGATCAGCCCATCGTCTGCAACTGCGGCCGTGATGTACAGGGCCTGCGAACGCTCATCGGCCTCCCACGCGAGCTCAGCCATATCTCGTGAGTAGGCCTCTTCGTCGAAATCGGTGCCATTCAGGCGCGCCTGGTCGCGATCGACAATGCGCATCACACCTGTCAGTTGCGCCGAGCCCATTTCGTCCGCCTTGGCGGTCGGCCAGCTGAACGTGAAGCGGGTGCTGAAGGAGCGGCCGCTCATACCGTAAATGCCTGCGCCATAGGACGCCCCGACGATTACACTGATGTGGGGAACTGTCGAGTTGGCCACGGCGTTGATCATTTTGGCGCCGTTCTTGATCATTCCGCCCCGCTCGAAGTCGGCGCCAACCATGTACCCCGTCACGTTGTGCAGGAATACCAGCGGCACGTCGATCTGGTTGCAGAGCTGGACGAACTGTGCCGCTTTTTCCGAAGACTCGGACATTAGCGGACCGTTATTGCCGAGAACCCCGACGGGGTAGCCGTCGATGGATGCCCAGCCGCACACCAGCGTGGGGCCGTACAGGGGTTTGAAATCCTCGAAGCGCGAACCGTCGACGATCCGCGCGATCACCTCGCGCATGTCGAAGGGCTTCTTGAGGTTTTGGGGAACGATTCCCAACAACTCTTCAGGATCATAGTTGGGCGGATCGGCAGGCATGGAAGGGCCAGGTCCCAACTTGCGCCAGTTGATGTGTGAGATCACCTCCCGGCACAATCGCGCACCATCCTCCTCGTTCTCGGCAAGATAGTCGCCGAGACCCGAGATCTGGGTGTGCATCGCGGCCCCGCTCAGGCTCTCGGCGTCGGCATCCTCGCCCGTAGCCATCTTGACCAGGGGAACGCCACCCAAGGCAACGCGCGCCTGCTTGCTCACGAAAATGTTGTAATCGCTCATTCCCGGTTGATAGGCCCCGCCCGCCGTGGCTGTTCCGCAGACCACCGCGACGGTGGGAATTTTCATTTTGGACAGTTCCGTGATCTCGTAGAAGAGCCGGCCGGAATCGGCGAAGTGACCGGGAGCCGGATGAACCACCCGCCGCTGAGCAGTGCGGGGCCCAGCACCCCCGCCGGGATTCCCTCGCAGATCCCCGCCGGCCGACTCGACGAACTGGACATAGGGTAGGCGGTTTTCCCTGGCGATCTCGAGGCCACGCATCAGCTTCTTGCTATTGAACCCAGTCATTGCGCCTGCCCGGACCGTTGGATCATGACCCAAGATGAGACACTCGGTCTCTGAGATGACTCCGATGCCCACGATGAACCCCGATCCAATCTCGATGCCCGAGTTATACGCCGCCAAAGGGGAGACTTCCATGAAAGCCGAGTCCCGGTCCAGTACCATGGCAATTCGCTCTCGTACCGGCTTCTTACCTTGAGATGCGACCCGAGCCATGGCTTCCTCACCCCCACCCTTTTCAACTTGCTGGTGCAAGTCGTCGAGCATGTCGAGTATTTCGAGCAGGGCACCTCGGTTCTCGCGATAGGTTTCCGACTGGGTGTCAAGTTGTGAAGTGATCGTGGCCATTAGTCCATTCGCCGATTAAGGCGAGGTCCTGTCTGTTCTGAAACGGTTCTGTAAAGCTCGTCGGGAGACTGGCGTGTCTCGACGAAGCACGGGCAAAACTACCACAACCGTGCGCACAATGACATGGCAAGGCTCAGCGAAAGCCTTCATGCTTAAGGCGCACAGCACTATAGTCAACTCGTCAGCCAACGCAACACTGCCGCGATTGGCACGACTCGGTTGTGTCGTGAATGGCCGGTAGTTCACACAGATAACGAGCGTGCGCTGCCTTGCTATTACTTCAATCGCGGCTGTAGCAGCCCCAACTCGATCATAGTTTCACCCGTGGCCAGCAAGGCATCCTCGATACTGTGTGGGTTACCCAGTCGCGCTCAACCTGGATCTTGCTGAGCGCGGCCAGTTCTTGACCGGCATCGCTGTTTAGCACTAAAGCCTAGATTGAGAAAGGCGTCGACTACCGAAGTCTACCGTGGCAAGACCTGAGTACAAATTGATGCTGAAGGTATCGATATAGAACCCGACATAGAAATGACGAGTAGGATGGAACCGCTGATGATCGGTGAAAACGCAGGGCAGCGAGGCGAGCTTACGGACCTCGCATTGGTGCTTGCACAGCAATCTACAGGTCTTGGAAAGAGCCTGCCAAGCAAGATCGTCGGTGCACTGGCAAGTTTGGTACGCTCAATGAATTGCTATTACTCTAATCTCATTGAAGGTCATGATACGCACCCGATCGATATTGAACGGGCACTCGATGAAGATTTCAGCAGCGATCCAAAGCAGCGCGATCTGCAACTGGAAGCCAAAGCACATATTGCAGTGCAGGAATGGATTGATGAGGGCGGACTTGATGGTAGAGTAACCCAAAGTGAAGCCCTATTGGAAACCCATAGGAGATTTTGTGAACTCGTGCCTAATGAGCTTCTATGGGTAGAAAATCCTGAAACTAAGCAGCGTGAGAGAGTAATCCCCGGAGCACTGCGAGAAAGCGACATCATCGTCGGCAGCCATGTTGGTATTAGTCCTAGTGCGTTGCCACGCTTTATGTGTCGCTTCGAAGAAGCGTATCATAGGCTTGGTAAGCTTAATTCTATCTTAGCAACTGCAGCTGCTCATCACCGACTTTTATGGATCCACCCTTTTCTGGATGGCAATGGCAGAGTAGCAAGGCTTATGTCCTACGCCATGTTAAGAGAAACTTTGGACACCGGAGGCATCTGGTCGATTGCAAGAGGTCTCGCTAGAAATGAAAGCGAATACAAACAACACCTTTCAAACTGCGATTTGCCGCGCAGAAATGATCTTGATGGTCGCGGAGAATTAAGCGAGGAAGCGCTGGCAGAATTCACGAAGTTCTTTTTGAAGGTCTGTATTGATCAGGTGGACTTCATGGAAGAGTTGATGCAGCCCCAGCGATTGAGAGACCGGATCATGATCTGGTGTGAAGAAGAGATTAGGGCCAATGGATTGTCACCCAAATCAGGAAAAATCCTTAGCACGTTAATACTGCAAGGTGAGTTGGAAAGAGGTGACGTCGCGGAGTTGCTGAATACAGGTGAGCGTAGTGCACAACGCGTTACCAAAATACTTCTAGATCAAGGCATCATTAAGTCGCAGAGTACACGTGCTCCATTGCACCTGGCTTTCCCAGCAAGCCTCGCATCACGCTGGATGCCGGGGTTATTTCCGGACAAGTAATTTCAAGAATCGATATCGATATCGAAGACTGGATTCAGGTGTTGCGCCCATCAGAAGGCGGCCCCGATTGGCCGTAGCCACTCGGTTTGTCTTGCCGCATCACCTGAAGTCATCGAGAAAGTACTCCATCATCTTGACCTGGATGAACCACCCCACGAACCGCACTAGAGAAATCGGTTAGGGAAGGGGGTTGGCAAGATTTGCTAAGCCATGCCTCGGGCATAGATTATTTGCTGAAGCACGTAACGCGCTTTTCACATTCTTCCAGATCCCGATATATCTGGATTAGGGGCATAGCAGCCTTTGGATCAATCGTCGCCAAATCCCACGAAGCTGACCACATCATCTACCGGTCGTCGCTGCGAAATCACCTGATTCGCTGCGAAGTCATCGTCCGGATACCCCATGGCAACGCAAGTTACAATCACCTGATCATCCGGAATTTGCGCGTGTTCACGGACTACGGGAGACTGCATGATGCCCTGTCCATTGATGACGGCACCAACTCCCTTGGACCAGGCAGCGTTGACGAGGCAGGTGACTGCTGCGCCGCAATCAAAGATGGCAATGTCGTTGTCTGTGAGGTCCTTATCGAAGGTCACGACGATAGATACGGGTGCATCGAACTGGCGGAAGCCGCGCATCACCCAGTCCTGGCGGCGTACTTTGTCCGTCCACTCGATATCCATGGCTTCAAACAGCTGCGCGGCGATTGCCAACTGCCGCTTGCGGTGCGGACCTTCGTAGCGCCCGTGCATGCGAATCTCTCGAGAGGCCGGAACGCCGGCCATATTCCGCTCGGTATTTCCCTGTCGGATCTTCTCCAATGGTTCCCCGGTCACAGCATGAAAGTGCCATGGCTGGGTATTCATTGATGAAGGCGCCCTGGTGGCGAGTGCGATGATCTCACGCATGACTTCCACGGGTACGGGATCCGGCTTGTAGCCGCGGATGCTGCGGCGTCCCATGATGACTTGATCGAATTCCATGTGCGGTCCTCTAACTTGTGAGAATTGGCTAGATTGCCTGCTACGAATGGAGAGGTCAAGCCTTAGACCGATCTAATAGTCCGCCCAGATTCTTCGATCAACGACATTCAGGAGGGCCGCTCCTAACGGTACGTCCTGGTCGCGCTGCATACGGAAGTAGTCGCTACCTCGCTTCCTTCGACGCGACGTTTGTCACTTTACAAACGCATCGCGATCTAGCGCGAGTTTTGCATGATCCCAAGGTTCCCCTTCACCAATGCCGTCGTGTATCATCCTGACAAAAGGGCGTGTGAGGGTGCACCGCATGAATCTCGAATCGTTCAGACGCCCCGGAGAGAAAAAACATGACAGGTATTCTGGAAGGAACGAAGATCGTTGAACTGGGGCACATGGTCGCCGTACCCGTAGCCGGCGCCACCATGGCGGATTGGGGCGCCAATGTCCTCAAAATCGAGCCTCTCGACGGAGAGATGGCTCGGGGCATATACATAATGCAAGACCAGGAAGACCCGGCGGCAGACCTGCCGTCAAATAACTGGTACTTCCATGTTTTGAACCGGGGCAAGAAGACGATAAGTGTGGACCTTAAAACCGAGGCCGGCAGGAATATCGTCTACAAGCTGGTGGAGGAAGCCGATGTCTTGACGGCCAATTATGAGCGATCCAGCATGGCGGCTTTGGGGATGGACTACAGCACACTGCAACAGGTCAATCCGAAGCTGATCTATGCGTCCCTGACAGGGTACGGAACCGAAGGCCCGGACAAGGACCTGCGCGGCCTCGACTGGACGGCGGCATGGGCGCGCGGCGGAATCATGCAGTCGCTCGCCGGACCCGATGGAATACCGGTGGCGTCCCGCGGCGGGATGATGGACCGGGTAACCGGGTCCCACTTAGTCGGCGGGATATGTGCCGCCCTTTATCATCGGGAAAAAACGGGCGAGGGACAGGAGATATTGTTCTCCCTCTACCACACAGGTGTCTGGTCCATTCTTGAAGACGTGCAGGCAGAGCTGGTCGGCCAACGGCTCCCCCCGCACGACCGTACCGCGCCCATGAGCCCAACCGCCAACAGCTATTGCACAAAAGACGGCAAGTGGTTCTGGATATCTGGACTGGGTTCAGGCTGGAAAAACTTCTGTGAGGTCATCGGCCGTCCGGACCTTGTCGATAGCGATCTATTCAAGCGCTACTATACATCAGACGAGAGCAAGCATGCGCTGATTCAGATTCTCGATGAGGTCTTTGCCAGCAAATCAAGGGCGGAGTGGAACGATATCTTCAACAGGCACAACTTTCTCTTCGGTAGGGCGGCGTCCCCGGCGGAGGTCGTGGCAGACGAACAGGCGGAAGCGAATGGCTTCTTCGCGGACCTGGGTCATCCGGGCGAAGAGATGAGAGTCATCGCCTCGCCGGTGAAGTTTACGCAAAACCCATCCGCCGTGAAGGGTCCCGCACCGGAAATCGGTCAGCATACCGAAGAGATGCTACGGGAGCTGGGTTACGAATGGGAAGAGATCACCGCACTGAAGGAACAAGGCGTGATCCTCTAGCCAGAGATGAAAATATACGCCAACGTGTTTGTTGTCCCGATCATTCGATCTTCGACATCCGTCATCTGCCTATTCGGCCTATCAGCAGTGTAAGCGGCCAGTCACGTTGCGACATTATCGGTGACATCCGCGCCGGTGGTATCGAAGCTGTCAAGGCCAAGATCGCAGTGGGAGCGAGCGACCTAAGACTTTTGTCGCCAGACGAAGTTTGTCTGCACCGATACCGACACAAGCTGTGCTGGCACTGTCCTCCGGATCACCTATGGGAAATTACACCACTGAATCGTCCGATTCAATCGAGTAATTCACAAAGTTAATTGAATTCGGGTTTCCACTCCGATACATTGCCTGCGATTGCGGCGCGGCGGCACTCGCGACGGGTGTCTCGAAAAGCTCACGATAAATGACGAGGAGATAGCGATGAGTGGTCCCAACACGCAACGAAGAGCGTTCATCCGAAAAACCGGTGCGACGGCTGGTCTGGCTGCCTTGGCGACGGCATTCGGCGGCAATTCCGTAGCGGCTACGGAGACCATGGAGCTGAATCAAATGGGCCCGACACCGGAACAGATGCAGAAGTTCCTGGCGCTACCCGATCGTCCGGTCGTGATGGTCAATCTGCTCAAGTTCAAAGACGCAGCGGGCGCGAAGTCCTACAGCAAGTATGGCCAGGCGATGCAGAAGATACTGGAGGACATCGGTGCCGAGTTGATATTTTCCGGCCAGTGCCAGACGACGCTTATTGGGGGAGCCGAGTGGGACTCGGTGGCGTTGGTCCGTTATCCGAATGCCCGATCCCTGCTCAAGATGACACAGTTGCCGGAATACCGGCAAGCTTCCGTACACCGCGGTCAGGGCCTACACGGGCAAGTCAATCTTGCTGTCTTTGAGCGATGAGGGTAAATAAAGGGACAGTTTACTTAATTCCGCAGGAATTAAGTAAACTGTCCCCTTATTTACGCTGTGGTGTTCCGTATGTACCAACCTGATCGGAGGATCCCACATGACCATTGAAATTACCCAGATGAGCGTTGGCGAGTACACCTACGACGTCCGTCGCGCAGGAGCCGGTGATGACCTTGTCATTCTGCTGCACGGATTTCCGGAGACATCCCACATGTGGATGCCGCTCCTTGAGCACCTGGCGGCAAATGGCTACACCGTCCTGGCGCCGGATCTCAAGGGCTACAGTCCCGGTGCGCGACCGGAAGGCGCCGAGCACTACGCCCATCCGGTCATGGCGACGGACATCCTCGCCATGGCCGACGCGCTGGGCAAGGATCGGTTTCATCTCGTCGGCCACGACCATGGGGCCGGGCTCGGTTGGTACATGGCAGGCCGTCACGCCGATCGCATCATAAGCTGGACGGCATTGTCCGTACCGCACATCGACGCTTTCGGCCAGGCGATTGCTAGCAATCCCGAGCAGCAGGAGCGTAGCCAATACATGCAGTTCTTCCGACAGGTCGGCACTGCGGAAACCGCCCTCTCTAACAATGACTTTGCGGCGCTACGCAACATCTGGAGCGCGTCCGCCCCGGAGCAGGTGGAAGAATACGTACGGGTGCTGAGGCAACCGGGCGCACTTACCGGCGCCCTCAACTGGTACCGCGGCGGTCTGACCGAGGACCGCCAACCGATCGGTCGGGTCTCGGTGCCAACGCTCATGATCTGGGGCAACCAGGACCAGGCCATCGGCCGCCCCGGCGTCGACGCGACGCCGCCGCTTATGGAAGGTCCATACCGGTTGGTGGAACTCGACTCTGGACACTGGCTCATTCAGGAGGCCGAGGCCGAAGTGCTCCGCGAGACGCTGGCTCACCTTACCGAGTTTTCCAAATGATTCGGCTGATATTCCTGACCGTTCGTTGTGCCTTGGGGCCCCGTCTGGTGCCAGGCGGATGCATGACGAGAAAAAGACGGGCATCCCGTGTCAGGGCAACAGATCTGCCCGGGAAGCTAACGCACCATCTCGAGGTTGCTTAATGGCGAATCCTTTCGCAAGGGTTCACTGTCTCCAGTCATGGTGAAACCCGAACTGGTATATAGATTGATGGCCGTCTGATTGGTCTCTGTGACCGTCAGCTTGATAGTCTGGCATCCCTGGTGCTGCAGATACCCCAGGACGTGATTCAGGAGTGCCTTTCCAAGTCCCTTCCCTCGCATGACCGGCGACACCCACATGGCTCCTATATGGCCGATCCTGTTTTCATCGGCATGACCGGATACGAGACCACAGGGGGTGTGCCCGTTTTTAGCGATAAAGAGATCAAAGCCCTCGGTCGCGCCTGATCGTTCGGCCGCGGAGTGCCAATAGTCATCATCCCGGTCACTGTACTCTTCGTAAAGCGGACTGAACGAATCCGGGGAGTCCTTGAGCGCATCAAGTCTCAGTCTTTTCAGGAGCAGACCTTCATCAGGTCTAAGCGAGCGGATGGTAGTCACGGCGTAAACCTGGTAACCCACATGCATTGAATGGGTTGGGCATCATTGGTGTATTCATGGTAGGCCGTGACTATGGTGCCATCGTCGCATTGGGTCACAGTGGGATAGCCGGTGTGCCAATACTGACGGAACGAAGATGGCGCAGCCCCGCCTTCCTTGATAATAAACTCGTTCTCTCTTAACCAGGTGATGCCGTCATCTGAGAGACAGCCGCGAACACCGAAAGGATCGCGGCGGTGACCATAGACAGCGAGTACCGGACCATCTTGAAGTTGCATCACGTCGGCTGGGAAGCCCCACAAGGCAGTTCTAAGCGGTCGGCTCCAACTGGCACCATCATCATCGGAGTACACCATCCACATATTGTCAGATCGCCCGGGTCTGGCCGTCGCTCGTATCAGGCAGACCAGGCGTCCACTGTGGAGTCGGGCCATTCCCGGTTCTGCAAGCTGTAAGATATTTGCGGCATCGTGAGCCACAGTTGCCCAGTATTGCCAGTTTTCGCCGCCGTCGTCGCTACGCAACACGAAGGTGCGGATGTTCTCGCCGCTCTGGGCAATGAACTCTCGGGTTTCAGAACCGTGCAGCGGCATCAGCAGGCCACCATCAGGCAGCTCGATAATGTGGCCCGCCCCCGAACCACCAACGATGTAGCGAGACAGGCCAGAATCTGCCATGGGCGCGGTATTGACAGGGATTGGCCCTCGCCAGGTCAACCCCAGATCGGTCGATTTCAGAAGAGCATATCCCGTCTGACGCTTCAGCCTTTCTGGTCTACCAGGAGGCGGACCACCGATGTCCTGCTCAGAGACATCTTTCAAGGCACTTGCGGCAACAAAGCTGCAAACTCTTGTGTGCATCAGGATGGTGCCATCAGCTACCTGCGCGAAGGCGCAGTCCCAATTGCCCTGGTATTCATCATAGGGCCATACGACCTGGTTGGTAGCCGGATCCCAGGTTCTGCCGTTGTCGATTGATCTGATAAAACACGACTGTCCGCTATCGGAGTGATGTTTACCGCGTTCCTGGTTGTAGCCAAGTAAGAGATCGCCGTTACCTAGCTTGATAATACTGCCCTGGTTACAGGCATGTTCCGGGTCATGATGAGCAAGAATGTGTTCAACATTTTCCATCGGCATTCTCCACACTCGGAATCGGGTCACTATACCAGCTTTCTGCCGATCCCAGCGTTGTTGAACAGCCACAGCGCTTGCGGGAGTAGTGTCCCGTCTTGTGATAGATTGGTCAGATGCTCGGAAAGATTGCCCTGCTATTCGCCCTGACATTGTCACTGACAAACGAGAATAACGCGCAAGTGGCTGCCTCGATGGACGGCCTCGAATTAGTGTTGGCTGGGGAACGATTCAAGATTTCGCTGGGCGAGCATCAGCTCCTTAATGACGGCGGCGATCTGGGTCTGGAGTACTTTCCCGATCAAACAACCGTCGTTCTCTCTAACGAGCCAGGTCCGAGGATCCTGACTGCGGCGACAGACTCCACGTTTCTGCTCGCAGGAAAGGATTGGAAATCACTCAGCAGCGCGCGAAAGGTTCTTGCACCCGTTGCCGACAGCGTCTATGACAACGGCTACGCGGGTATCGCCGGCGTATTCAGAACACGGGCTGGTCGACTGTACGGCATCTACCATGCTGAGGATCATCGGGACATCCCGCGTTTTGCAAGCGGCGTCCCAGGATATTATGCGAGTGTCGCCATGGCCTATTCAGACGACTCTGCCGAAACATGGCGCAGACTTGGACCGGTCATCACAAGTTCCAAAGGCAAATCCTGGCAGAAGTATCCGGGCCAAGCAGATCGCGGCGCCGGCGAGCCGAGCCTCGTGATCGACAAGAGAGCGAAGTGGATCTACGTTTACTACACCGAACACTCACGGATTAGCTCGACAGGCGTCCACATTGGCATGGCACGGGCTTCGACCAGAATCGCCCAAGGCTCGACACCTAGGTTCTACAAACTGAGAGACGGAGAATTCGACCAACCGGGAATAGGGGGCCTTGATTCACCGATCATCACGCTGCCGGAACCTTCCATGTCCGAGGCACTTATCCCGCATGTCGTATTTCTGCGCGGTCTCGACACATACTTCATGACGTTGAGCGTCAACTATTGGGGTGATTACCTGACCGACAGAGGACTTACCAATAGCGGGATCTACCTTTCGATTTCGAAAGACGGTGTAAGCTGGAATGATCCGCAATTGCTTTTCCAAGATTATACGGTGCCATTGACCGGCAGAACGTTCTCCTGGGGCGCAACATTGGTCGCCGACAACGAGAACGCTGAGTCAGGCTGGTTGGTCTACGGACACAGCTCACGATGGGGTGGATCAGCCATCGGCGGCACACCTCATCACCTAGTCGGTCGTCGGTTCCAGATCCCCCGCAACTGAGCGAGCGATCCCTTAGTTCATCTCACCTCATGGAAGGCTGATTCAGGTCTCCCGGGCATAGTTGGCGCGTAACCCCCATCACCGGACTTTGGAAGCGGCGCTGGATACCGCGACACGGGAAAGGGAGCTGCCTGCCGACTGCGGTCAGCGTGGACATCGGCAACTGTGCCAAATGATACCCTGACAGAATGCAATTGCGCCAGCGTAGTATCGTTACCTAACCAATACTCGGGAAACTCTGATTTAGTCGGTGCATGATTTGGTCACATAGCTGTTATTTACTTCGACTATCCGAACCGCAGTCATCATCCTGGCTGATCCAGCTCAAAAACACATGATGCGTGAAGTCTCTGTCGGCTGATGTCACTTAGTGCAATAGCAATGGCCGTAGGTACACCAATCATCGATGCGAAATCTTATTGAGATAGATCACGAGGTCCACGGAATTTCGTGGACGCACGGCCCGGCCGGGCTTACTTCGTCAGGACTGGGTTGCGTATTCGATAAACGGTTGTGCATACGCCCTGCCCGCCAGTGCGGCAGCCTGCGACGGTCGAACCATGCGCGCTTCCTCTTCGAACCGGTCGATATCGCCGAGGCGGGGAGATCCCGTCGCGGCAATGCCGTAGACCACGTGAAACATATCCGGGTAAGCGTCGGCGGGATCGGGCCCCGTTCCGCCGGACGAGAAGTGGACGAATCCAAGATAGTCGGTGCGTAACATGGCGAGGGCACACTTGTCATACAATTCGCGCGCCAGGGCGTCCCGGTAAGACTCGCCCTCATTGACCGGCCCACCCGGCAGATAGTGACTGCCATCCGCTCGGCGCATAATCACCACCAGACCGGTGTGCATGACGACCCCGTGGGCGCAGGTGACCAACGCTCGAGGGGGCTCTCGCTCGGTCAAATAGGAAGGCGCCGTCAACCTGATGTTCGGTTGCTCACAGTCGACAAATGCCGTGGTCTGCGGTGACAGCCCGGCAAACAGATGTTTCGTTTCAACGTCCATAGTCTCAATCCCCAGGTTCATGATGACAGACGCAAGTATAAGCAAGGCATCGGCGGTTCTGCAAAACACGATCACCAGTGGAAGAAGCGCTGGAATGATACTTAGTTACAGCGGAAGAAATGTGGTTAGTTCTTCTTATACCCTTTCTGATTGATGTCGAGGAGAGCCACCCGATAGCCGTCATCGATCAGGCGCTCGACGATTGCTGGGCCGATGCCTCGAGTGCTGCCCGTAACCATGGCGACCTGTGACTCCTGGATCTCCTCGGTCTCGTTGTTCACCGGATCGCTGCCCTGGCAAACGCCTCGATCTACCTCAGGTGATCCTCGCCTGCGGTGTGGGGCAACTTTCCCATACTATGTCTTAGCAGAATCGGAAGTGATGCAAACGTTGACCTGAGTCAATATTTAGACTTCAGTCTATGTTTATACTCGTGGTCAAGAAACCAAAAGTGTTAAGGAGACCATGGCAGACCCCTCTTCCAGGCGTGAACGCAAGAAGCAAGAAACCCGGTATCGGATACTTGCGGTAGCAGGGGAATTGCTGGCATCTCAGGGTTTCGAATCCACGACGTTGGATCAGATAGCGGAAAGCGCGGATGTTTCAAAAGCTACATTCTACAACTACTTTCCGAACAAAGACGCACTACTGCAGCAGATCGCCGAGATCGAAATGGCCGACATCGGCGAGTTGCTGGCGGTGGAATCCGGACATCTTGCCGGACCGTTGGCGATGCTAAAACGGACCATGGAACTGCTCTACTCAGATTCGTCACCGGTGATGATCGTGGTCCGGCATCTGTTGCTGGACGCAGTCAAGCACGATGGGGAAATCCCAGCTGCGGTTCTGGCGATGAGGAATCACTCGGACTTCCTCGACCTCGTGCAACGTGCGCAAGACGATGGGGACCTTCGCTCGGATCTCGACGCAGTCGTAATCACACAACGTCTTAGTTCCGCCTATCTCGCTGCCTCGATATTCTGCAAATCAGTCGGCAAGGGCGAACTCGCGTTGTCAGATGTCGCCACCAAGTTAATGGAGAGTGCCGGAATTGTCGGCGAGCAAACGTTCGGGAGCAGTGACGACCCTCACCGCCCTGCAGTTGTTACCACCTAGGAACGACAAGAGCAGCACCTATTAGAGGAGATAGAGCAGAGAGAACACCATGACCGAGAAGAGAAATATTACCAAAGAGGACATCCTCCTCAAGGCGCGACTTCTCACTGAGGGCGTCCGGTTACAGGTGAAGGCGCCGTCATCACGACGTTCGAAAAACCCCTACGCCCCTATGTTGATTGTTTTTGACGGTTGCGACGTGGTTGCCCCGGTTATGCCGAATCCGCGTTCCATCCTGGAGCTTGTCGCTGATGGCGATGAGGTCACCATTTCCGAGTTGGGCGAAGTCCTGATGACGGGACAGCTGGCGGTGCGGTCTCCGTGGCGGGACATGCCGCTCTCTGACGGGGTGTCAACCGTCGACACTTCCATGGGGTACGAGAGTATCGTCAGTTCCATCGATATCAATCCCGGCTGTTACGTCTGCACCATCGGCAAGGGTTGCCAGTATTGCTCCTTTGGCCCGGGGCTAATAAATGTGCATGCCGGGCTTCCATCCGACCCGTCCGTCAGCGAGATGCTGGCCTTCGCAGAGCAGGGCATTGAAGCCAGGGTAATCGCCATCAAAGCCGGCTGGCGTGGCCTGTTCCTCCTCGCAGGGGGTGCATCAACGCCGGATCGACGCGGACAGTGGACAACCGACATAATAGAAGCCGTCATGGAGCGCATTCGGCGGGATGTTGACGATGCCACCCTCTCCGAAATACAGATGGCCACAGATGTCTACCCACCGAAAGACCTTGGGGAGTTGTACAAATGGAAGAGTTTTGGAGTCAATGCCACTGAGTTTGACAACCAGGTCATGAACCCGCGCTATTTCAAAGCTGTCTGCCCCGGCCGGGGCAGTCAGCAGCACTGGTTTGAGGCCCAGGAAGCCGCCGTCGAGATATTTGGCCGTGGCCGGGGTTGCATCACTAATGTTGTGGCAGGCTGCGAACCACTCGGTGGGATGATTGAGGGGATTGAGGAACGGATGTCCAAGGGCGTCTACACCGTGCCGATGACATTCGGCGGGGCGCCGGGCAGCCCGATGGCGGGGATGCGGCCGCCGGGGGCGGAATGGTACGTCGAGGTGGCCGAGAAGGTTGTCGATATCTATTTCAAATACGCGGACACCCTGGATGTCAATCTGACTGAAGACGACCGCTGGGGCTACACTCGCCGGGGTCAGTCATGGTTCTCCGCCCCCTCGGATGATGAAAAGAGCCGCCGTCTGCAGGAGATGGGCAAACTCCCACCCGGATTACCACGCCAGGACGGCATTGACGTATAGAACCTGACGATAAAGCAGGGGGAGAATGATAGATGGGAAAGGTTGACTGCGGCACCCTCTGCGGCAGGGCGCTGGCGAATGAGGGAATTGAAAAGGCGTTTACCCTATGTGGCGGACACAACATGTCCATCCTCTACGGTATTAGGGCCGCCGGAATTGAACTCATTGATGTGCGGCACGAGGCATCCGCCATGTTCGCCGCCATCGCGTATGCCCAGGCGGCCGGAAAACCGGCGGCAGTGATTACCACGGCCGGACCGGGTGTGACCAATACGACCAGCGGCATGTTAGAAGCCATGGAAGGCGGCGTCCCCATTATCCACATCGGTGCCGCCGTAGTTTCCACCATGGTAGACTCCGGTCCCCTCCAGGATATGTCTACCCTCCCTGTCATGGAATCCTGTTCCAAGTGGGCGCGCAAGATTGTGCAAGGCCACCGTATCCCGGAATATGTCTCGCTGGCGTTCCGCCAGGCAATGGACGCAAGCCCGGGGCCGGTCTACCTTGAGGTCCCGATGGACCTTCCCCTCCAGGAAGTTGATGAAGAACAGGTCGTCATGCCGATGAAATCCCGTGCTACCATTCCTTCCTGGGGTGACGCGACACTGATTGAAGAAGCCGCCGGACTCCTGGTGAATGCGGAGCAACCCGCCATTATCGTGGACCGCGGCGCCCGCTACACCATCGACGGGTACGCCGATGCCATCGCCAGTATCTCAGACTACCTGAAAGCGCCGCTGGCCGTCGCCAGTTCAGCTTGCCGCGGTCTGTTTGGGGATGAATCCAAGAACCGTCTGCTGGGACAATCACTGAGAGGCATGAGGCCGGTGAGTCAGGCGGATGTCGTACTCGCCATTGGCTGCCAGTTTGACTGGCACATCAACCAGGGCTGGGGCATAAGGAAGGACGCCAGGGTAATACAGGTCAATACCAACATGAAACACATTGGCTACAACGTCCATGTGGATGTTGGTATCGTCGGGGGCGCGGGGCCGGTGGCCGCCCAGTTGCTGGCGGCCATCAAGAGCAGGCGGACTAATGCCGCCAGCGAATCCTGGATGAAAGAAAGCAATCTTGGCGTGGCCTCCCTGCCGGAGAAATACCACTCGGAGAATATCCCGATTCACCCGGCACGTTGCGCGGTCGAAGCCGGCAAGTTCCTTGAAGATGAGGGCCAAGACTGGAACGTAGTGTATGACGGCGGCGACTCCAGCATCTGGATTCGGGACACCACCCGGGCAACCCGCCCGGCCCAGTTCTACGGCGACAGTCCCACCGGTTGCGTCGGCATTGGGGCCGCCAGCGTTATCGGCCTCTGGAGCGTTAACCGCAAACCGGTGTTGTGGTACACGGGCGACGGCAGTTTCGGGTTTTACAGCATGGAAATGGATACCATGGCCAGAATGGGCATTCCGGTGGTGTGCGTCATCTCCAATGACTCCGGCTGGGGGATGATTCGGTACTACCAGGACGCAGAACCCCTCTGGAAGAAGGAAGTTGAGAAGAACGGCACCTGCGCCGTGGAACTAGAACACATGCGGGCCTACGAGAAGATGGTCGCCATGTGGGACGGCTATGGCGAGATGGTCACCGACCCTGCCGAAATAGTCCCCGCCATCCGGCGAGCCGCCGCCAACGGCAAGCCCTCCATCATCAACGTGGAAGTGGACAAGGTATCATCCTACATCGACTTCTCTGCAATGGCGGGCTAGTCGCGCCAGGCTCAATACCGGTCAGGATGCTTCACTAGTGAGTTGAAACTGGCGAATTAGCAGCGCAATATCATTGTTAGCATCAGCTACGATGTCGCGCCTGATGGGCGATTCCTCTTTGTCAAGCCGAGGCAAAGGGGCCCTGAGATCATCGTCGTTCAGAACTGGTTCGATGAACTTGAGCGACTGGTCGCAACTGGATAATCTCACTATAATGTCGGCTATGTGTTTATAGCAGGCATCTATCGAACAGCGTGATCGGGCATTTTCCGACATGCTCACATCTTGTCGACATCTCGAAAGGCGGCCATTTTCCATACCTTCGTTGAACCCTTACGATAACCATGACATGGTTGCAGAATCCTTGGGGAATCAGTATTCGATTACAGCTTGCCTGCCGTCTCAGGGACCTGGGCTATTCAATACAGCCATCGCCACCATGCTTTATGGTTGTGATTCGGTCAAGCTCCGGATTCAAGATGTTACTCTCGGCGATGGCATGCTGCCCATTTCTTTCCTTTCCTTGGTCTTGAAATATCACCTTTGTTTCTACTATCCTCGTGGCCAATAACAACATGATGTATTCGGGGACAGATCAGTTTGCCCATCGCTCTTCACTTGTCCGGTGACCTGCGATCTCGCTGTTGTCACATCTCGACCTGCACAAAGCCATGTCCCACGGCTGTCCCTGAGTGAAGGAGGCGAGAGCCGCAATCCCCGTCACTGGCATCAACAGCTCAGGCATGTTGTGAGAACTTCTGGTACAGGGCAATGCGTGACATACTCCAGAAGCGGCGGTGATGAGTTGAATTGAGGAGAACGGGATTCCAAATGAAAGTGCTTGTAGCGAATAGAGGAGAAATCGCCATCCGGATCATTCGGGCGGCGGCTGAGCTCCACATACCCACGGTAGCGGTCTCTCCCAGGGACGATTCGGGCTCTCTGCATACCGGCAAGTCGGATGAGGCCGTCATCCTTGAAGGCACCGGAACTGCCGCGTACCTGGATATTCCACAGCTCATCACCGTTGCCAGAGAATCCGGCTGCGATGCCATCCATCCGGGCTACGGCTTCCTGGCTGAGAACGCGGATTTTGCCCGACGATGCACGGAAGAAGGTCTGACGTTTATCGGCCCCCGTGTGGACACCCTCGAACTATTCGGTGACAAGGCGCGCGCCCGCCTCGCCGCGACGGCTGCCGGTGTGGCGGTCCCCCTTGGCCTCGACCATGTCGTGTCCCCAGAGGAGGCCGCCGCATTCTTCGATGAGATCGGCGGCGGGCGACCCCGCGGCCGGCGCTCCGGTGAAGGACGCGGGATGATGATCAAGGCCGTTGGCGGCGGCGGTGGACGGGGGTCGCGTGTGGTGGAGAGCGCGGACGCGGTCGCGGCAACCTACGAGCGTTGTCGCGCCGAAGCGCAGGCTGCTTTCGGTAACGGTGACCTCTATGTCGAGGAATTCATCCAGCGCTCGCGCCATGTGGAGGTGCAGATTCTCGGTGACGTCCACGGCTCGATCGCCCACCTCGGCGAGCGCGAATGTAGCGTTCAGCGCTACTTCCAGAAGATCATCGAGGTGGCGCCTGCACCCGGACTGGCGGATGATATCCGGGCTGGGGTCATCGATGCGGCCGTGCGCCTCGCCGACCGTGTCGGATACAGCAATGCCGGGACGTTTGAGTTCTTGGTGGACGTCTCCGCCACCGACAACGGCAAGCCATTCGGCGAGCCCTTCGCTTTCATCGAAACCAACGCGCGCCTTCAAGTCGAGCACACCGTCACGGAGGCGGTCACCGGGGTGGACATCGTGCAGGCACAGTTCCGGCTTGCTGAGGGGGCATCGATTGCCGAACTCGGACTCGACAATCCGCAGGTCAGCGTGCCGCGCGGATATGCCATCCAGGCACGCGTCTGCATGGAGTCGATTCGGGAAGACGGTTCGATCCAGCCCTCCAGCGGCACACTTACCGCCTACGAGGCCCCGAGCGGACCGGGCGTGCGCACGGATGGATTCGGGTACAGTGGCTACCAGACCAGTCTGTTCTTCGATTCCCTTCTTGCCAAGGTCATCGGCCATTCTCCCTCAGCCAATTTCGCTGACGCCATCGCCAGGACCACCCGCGCGCTAAGCGAATTTCGCATCGAGGGCGTTGATACCAACATCACCTTTCTCCAGAGCATCCTTGCCCACCGGGATTTCGCCACCGGCAGCATTCACACACGGTTCGTTGATCAAGAGATGGCTGAACTGGCGACTGCCAGTACCCGGCACCGTCGCTTCGTCGTTCCCGCGGCTGGAGATCCATCTGGCCGAGAGGCCCCCGCTCCGGAGGACGGTTATGCCGGCGCACGTGTCGAGGATAGCCGGGACCCGCTTGCCCTCTTTAACCATGACACGCAGGTGAAGGCCCAGGACGCCGAGTCGGACGAGACTCTCGAGCCGACCGGTCCGGTCAGTCTCCTGGCGCCAACCCAGGGCACCATTGTCTCAGTCGACATTAACGAGGGTGACGAGGTGCGGGTCGGCCAGACGGTCGCCACCATCGAGGTGTTAGAGCTGCATCACGTCGTCAGTGCGCCACGGAGCGGCGTGGTCCACGCCGTCTCTGGAGCTGCCGGCGAGACCATCCGCAAGGGAGACCCGATCGCCCTGATCATGGAGGCGGATGTGGAAGGTGATCCGGTCGAGTCGCGTGAGGAGATCGATCCCAACCACATTAGAGGCGATCTGGTGCAAGTGGCCGAACGCCGCTCCTACATCCACGACGACTACCGGGCGGAGAAGGTGGCCAAACGGCACGCGAAGAAGCAACGCAGCCCAGCCGAGAACATCGAGCACCTGTTCGACGGCACGTTCAGGGAATACGGACCGCTCGTCACTGCCGCCAGTTGGCAGAAGCAGCAATGGCTGCGTGAAACCACGCAGGCCGACGGCCTGGTCATGGGAATCGGCAGCGTCAACGGCGATCTGTTCGACGACGAGCAGTCACGGGCGATCGTCGTCCACTACGACTACATGGTTGTTGCCGGTACTCAGGGTGGCCGGGGGCACTATAAGCAGGACAGGATGTACGAACTGGCCGGGCGCTTCCGCATGCCGCTGGTGCTCTTTGCAGAAGGGGGAGGCGGCCGGCCCGGTATCAGCGGGGGAGAGGCCGAACCCCGGAGCAAGACTGATTCAGCCATAGCCGGTGCTGCTGCCGTTGATCTTGCCGGCCAGGGCGGTGGCGGCGTTCCCATCGACTCCTATACGTTCACCCAACTTTCGGAACTGAGCGGTCTGGTTCCCTTGGTGGGGGTCAATTCGGGGCGCTGCTTTGCGGGGAACACGGTCATGTTGGCGTGCTGCGACGTCATCATCGCTGCAGAGAACTCGACGATCGGTTTGGGTGGGCCGGCCATGATCGAGGGCGGTGGCCTCGGCATCTACACCCCGGAAGAGGTCGGCCCGATGTCATTCCAGGTACCGAACGGTGTGGTCGACATTCTGGTCAAGGACGATGAGGAAGCGATGGAGACTACCAAGAAGTACCTGTCCTACTTCCAGGGCGCGATCGACAACTGGGAAGAACACGATCAACGCGGACTGCGCCACATCGTCTCAGAGAACCGTTCCGAGATGTACGATATACGGGATATCATCGAGACCCTTGTCGACAAAGACTCGATCCTCGAGATTCGCAAAGCCTTCGGTCCCAGCATCATCACCGCCTTCATCCGCATTGAGGGCCGGCCCATGGGAATGATCGCTAACAATCCACATCATCTTTCGGGTGCAATCGATAGTGACGCATCGGACAAAGCCGCTCGCTTTCTCCAGCTCTGCGATTCATTCGATCTCCCGGTGCTATCACTGATGGACTGCCCGGGAATCATGGTCGGGCCGGAGTACGAGCGCACGGCGCTTCTGCGACACTGTGCGCGCATGTTTGTCACCGGGGCCAACATGACGACGCCAATGTTCGGTGTGGTTGTGCGCAAGGCCTACGGCATGGGCGTGCGCGCCATGTGCGGAGGCAGTTCGCTGGAGCCCTTCTTCACAGTGGCCTGGCCGACGGCAGAGTTCGCCGATATGAGCATTGACGGACGGGTCAGGCTGACCTTCCATGATGAACTGGAAGCCATCGAGGATCTAGAGGAGCGCCAGGCAGTGTACGAGGAGCGGGTTGCCGGACTCGTCGATCGTGCACGGGCGGTCAATGCCGGTGGTACAAGCTACGGGATCGATGACGTCATCGACCCGGTGGACACACGCGCCTGGATCGCCCAGGGGCTCCGGAGCCTGCCACCGGTACCACTCCGTACCGAAAAGAAGCGACCAAATATCGATACCTGGTAGCCAGTGCCAACGACGCCATTAAGACGACGGAGAACAGAATTCCAAATGAAACTGCTTGTAGCGAATAGAGGAGAAATCGCCATCCGGATCATGCGGGCGGCGGCGGAGCTCAACATACTCACGGTGGCCGTTGCACCCAAGGATGATGCCGGCTCTCTGCATACCGGCAAGGCGGATGAGGCCGTCACCCTTGAAGGCACCGGGACTGCCGCCTACCTCGATATTTCGCAGCTCGTCGCCGTTGCCAGGGAATCCGACTGCGACGCCATTCATCCGGGTTACGGCTTCCTGGCTGAGAACGCTGACTTGGCACGAACATGTGCGGAAGACGGTCTGACATTTATCGGCCCCCGGGTAGACACGCTTGAGCTATTCGGCGACAAGGCACGTGCTCGCGTCGCGGCGACGGCTGCCCGAGTACCGATCATTCGTGGTCTCGACCATGCCGTATCCCCAGAGGAGGCCGCCGCGTTCTTTGATGAGATCGGCGGCGGGCGACCCCGCGGCCGGCGATCCGGCGGCCGCGGCATGATCATCAAGGCCGCCCACGGTGGCGGCGGGCGAGGCTCCCGTGTGGTGGAGCGCGCGGGTGAGGTCGCAGCGACCTACCAGCGCTGTCGCGCCGAAGCGCAGGCCGCTTTCGGTAATGGTGACCTCTATGTCGAGGAATTCATCCAGCAGGCGCGCCATGTGGAGGTGCAGATTCTCGGTGACGTCCACGGCGCGATCGCCCACCTCGGCGAGCGCGAATGCAGCGTTCAGCGGTACTTCCAAAAGATCATCGAGGTGGCGCCTGCACCCGGCCTCGCGGATGATCTCCGCTCGCGGATCATCGAGGCCGCTGTGCGCCTTGCCGACAGTGTTAGCTACAGTAATGCCGGTACGTTTGAGTTCCTGGTGGACGTGTCCGGTAATGACAATGAACAGCCGTTCGGAGAGCCGTTCGGCGAGCCCTTCTCCTTCATCGAAACCAACGCGCGCCTTCAGGTCGAGCACACCGTGACCGAGGCGGTCACCGGCGTGGACATCGTGCAGGCACAGATCAGGCTTGCCGAGGGTGCGTCGATTGCCGAACTCGGGCTCGACGGCCCGCAGGTCGCCAAGCCGCGGGGATATGCCATCCAGGCACGCGTCTGTATGGAATCGATTCGAGAAGACGGTTCAATCTACCCCGCCAGCGGCACACTCAGCGCCTACGAGGCCCCCACCGGTCCGGGCGTGCGCACGGACGGATTCGGGTACAGCGGCTACAAGACCAGTCTGTCATTCGATTCCCTTCTCGCTAAAGTCATCGGCCACTCTCCCTCAGCCAGTTTCGCTGACACCATCGCCAGGACCTCCCGCGCGCTGAGCGAGTTTCGCATCGAGGGGGTTGATACCAACATAGCGTTTCTGCAGAGCATCCTTGCCCACCAGGATTTCGCCAGCGGCAGCATCGACACACGCTTCGTCGATAACGAGATGACTAAACTCGCGACTGCCAGTGCCGCGCATCGTCGCTTTGTCACGCCGCCTGGCTACGAGACTTCCATAGGCGTGATCGAGCAAGAGCAGGATGCTGCCAAAGCGGTCGGTCCAGCCGGTTCTGTGGGCCTGGTGGCGCCGATGCAGGGCACAATCGTCGAGATCAGTGTTGACGTCGGTGACGAGGTGCGGATCGGCCAAACGGTTGCGGTCGTCGAGGCCATGAAACTGCAGCACGATATCAAGGCGGAACGTAGCGGCGTCGTCTGTGCAATCTCGATGTCGGTGGACGACATTGTCCGCGAGGGTTATCCGATCGTCTTCATTGAGGAAATGGACATCGAAGGTGGCGCCATCGATGCGGATGCAGGGGCAGACCTGGACCACATCCGAGGCGATCTGCAGGAGGTGAACGAGCGCATCGATCGAACCCTCGACGATTTCCAACAGGAGGCAGTGGCCGCACAGCACGCGATGGGTCGGCGCACCGCGCGCGAAAATCTCGCCGACCTCTTGGACGAAGGTTCATTCAGGGAATTCGGTCCGCCGGCGTCCGGCTCTGCAGCAGGCGGCACGATCATGGGAATCGGCAGCGTCAATGCTGACCTGATCGGTGAGGAACGCGGACGCGTGGCCATCGTTCACAATGACTCCATGCTGACCGCCTATACCCATGGCCATTACAGGCAGGAACAGATACACGAATTGGCTCGCGACTTCCGGGTTCCTCTGGTGCTCTTCTCCGAGGGTGAGGGGAGACCCGCCGGCAATATTACCGGTGTCGGTATGGACGCCAGCGTGTTCACAGAGTTCGCCCAGCTCAGTGGCTTGGTTCCGCTGGTGGGCGTGAATACCGGTGACTGCTTCGCCGGCAACGCAACACTGCTGTCGTGCTGCGATGTCATCATCGCTACCGAAAGCTCCACCATCGGCGCGAACGGGCCGGCCGTGACCAAGGCCAGTGGAATGGGCACGCACTCCCTTCAAGACCTCGGCTCGATGTCATTCCAGGTTTCGAACGGTAACGTCGACATCCTCGTCAAGGATGACGCCGCCGCAGTCGCGACCGTCAAGACGTACCTCGGCTACTTCCAGGGTCCCATCGACCATTGGGAGGCGCCGGACCAGCGCCGGATGCGTCATATCATCCCGGAGAACCGCGTGCGTACTTATGACATGCGAGAGATTATCAATACGCTTGCTGACGAAGACTCGGTCCTCGAAATCCGTCAGGAATTCGGCATCGGAGTGATCACCGCCTTCATCCGCGTCGAGGGCAAGCCGCTCGGCGTGGTCGCCAACAACCCGGCTCACCTTGCCGGTGCTATCGACAGTCCGGGGGCGGATAACGGGGCTCGCTTCTTCCAGCTGTGTGACGCGTTCGATATCCCCACGATCGTCCTGATGGACTGCCCGGGAATCATGGTCGGCCCGGACCACGAGCGCACAGCCCTGGTCCGGCATTCGGTGCGTTTGTTTAATATCGGGGCGAACCTGACCACGCCGGTGTTCGGTGTTATGGTGCGCAAGGCCTATGGCCTCGGCGTGCAGGCGATGATCGGTGGCGCCGCATCGGTGCCCTTCTTCACCGTCGCTTGGCCGACGGCCGAATTCGCCGGCATGAATATAGACGGCGCCGTGAAACTCTCCGCCCGGCGCGAATTGTCCGCCATCGAGGACCCGGAGGAGCGCATTGCCGCGTACGACCGCAGAGTCGCCCAAGGCTACGAGACAGCACGGGCAATCAATTCGGGCGCCAGATACGTCATCGATCCGGCAGAGACTCGGGCATGGGTAGTGCGCGGGCTGAAGAGCTTGCCCCCGACACCTCCCCGCACCGGAAAGAAGCGACCGTACGTCGATACCTGGTAGCCGAACGCCTTGGGAATACATCAGACGCTCTAATTAGCACCCCCCAATCGTGTTGTCGGCGGGCCCGTACTGGTCGACTTCGCGGCACTCATTGTCGATGTCCCGACCAGCTTCCATGGGTCAAGAACCTGGCTCGTGGCGCGGATACTCGCTCTTGACATGGCTGCACCTAAAGTGCATACTTCAAGTGTGCATATTGAAAGGATTAAGGGCATGAAGGCAACAGTTCTGGACATGAGACGCAACCCAAAGAAAATCCTCGACGCTATTGCACGAAACGAGACGGTGACTCTTTCACACAGAGGAAAACCGTTGGCACGAATCGAGCCCATTGAGGATTCCCGGAGATGTAGCGCGGCGGACCACCCGGCTTTCGGCATGTGGGCGGATCGGACCGACATGCTGGATCCTTCCGCACAAGTGCGTGAATTGCGACGAGGGCGGTTTGATACTTTTTGACACGGATGTAGTGATCTGGGCGTTTCGCGGCAATCGACGTGCCGCGTCCGCCATTGATAAAGCAGATTCCCTCGCACTTTCAGTCGTGAGCTACATGGAACTCACACAAGGCACTCAAGACAAGAAAGACCTGCGGATGACGCGAGCATACCTTGTGGATCTAGGTTTTTCCATCCTCCCACTTACCGAGAATATAGGACATCGCGCCAGCATCTACCTGGAAGAATACGCCCTGAAATCGAGCCTCGGGATTCCCGACGCACTCATCGCTGCAACAGCTGTTGAGAACGAGACCCAGCTGTGTTCGGGAAATGCGAAACACTACCGCGTGATATCTGAAGTGAACCTAAAAGTATTTCGCCCTTGATCTACCAGACTAAGCCGGTAAGGGCTGTTCCTAGATCATCCGAGTCTCAGCTATTGGCAATCATCACCACACCGGTGTTTGGGCCCTTCTCATTTACCGTCGATGAGCACAAAGGCGATCCTGCAAGGGTGCTTGCTCTGGTTGGACCAAGCATGGTTTGTACCACGTTGCACGACGACATCCCCCGCCTTCAACAGATATTCCGTCTCATCCAGAAGCATGGTGATTTCTCCTTCGAGGATGATGGCGTAGTCTACGGAATCGGTTCGATGCATGAGGGGATGCCGGGCGTTTTCGATGACGGCGTCGGCTGCCCCCATCCTGGCAAAGGCGGACCTCCCGTCCAGCGCTTTTATTTGTTCCGGATCTTCGGGGCCAAACTCGATGATGCGTAATACGGTGCCGTTCTGAGGAGGATGGAGTACCACAGGCCCCGCGACCGGATCTTCAAAGTCGCCGCTGAAAGTGGCGGGAGTTGCGTCGGTGGCCCATAGGTTGGTCAGGGCATACCCGCGGCGATCGGGGTTCTTTAAGACATTCCGGGCGACGTCATCTTCCAAACAGATGGCTTTGCCGTTTGCATCATGGCCTGTAATCAGTCGTCGAACAGGTTTTGCCATGGGTCTTTCTCCTCCTTGTCGGTATGCCCGACCCTCAACCCCCCGTCCTGATGTTCGAGGGCGTCATTTCCAGCAACACAAACGACTCGGGAGATGCCTTCCAGCTCGCCAGTCTCTTGGCATACACTTCCTCGGTTAGATCATAGTATTGGCCCGCCAGTTTCTCCGCCAGTTCAATGGCGCCCTCATCCTTGATGGTGACCTCACCGTCGAATGCTACCCATGCTTCAGGTTCACCCGCGTTGTTGGTTATCAGCAATGATGCACGTGGATCCCTGGCCAGGCGCTTGATCTTCTTGCTGCCTTTCTCAGCAAAGCACCTGATCGTCTTACCATCCCAGTCAAACCAGACCGGTATGCCGATCGGCATGCCATCTCGTTTGGTAGTGATGAAAATCCCTATGCGGGTGTCGTCCAGAAGAGTCATGTTGGCAGTTTCCGCAGTCATTGGCAGTCCCTCCGTATTGGCGCCCGCGATATCACACGTTGGCAGCGTGCGGCCGCAGTTCTCGCCGTCGACAGCGATGACCGCATTTGCGTCTCAGTTGGCACGGTTTACCTCGTAAATCGTTCCCGTTATGGCCCGATCCACCAAATCCCGGTATTCCTGCTCGGCGAGCGCGAGTTCCTGTCGCAGCACTTCCTCGCTGTGCTGCCCCACACAGGGCGAGGGGCGTGGGGCTGGCGGCGTTACGCTGGCGAATTTCCACGGCATGCCCGGCAGGATATGGGGGCCCGTCTCCGGATGCTCGATCTCATGCAGGAATCCTCGCGCTTGCAGGTCGGCGTCCGGCTTAGTGTAGATCTCATAAGGCGGCGTGATACGTGCGGCCGTTCCGCCAAGGCCATTGACGATGTCAGCGGCTTCGACGGCGGTATGGGTCTCGGTCCAAGCCGCCACGAGAGAGTCAATGGCCTCTTCGTTGTGCTTGCGTGCCGCCATGGACCGAAAGCGCTCATCATCGGCAACGCCGAGCAATTCCGCCATGCGCTCCCACGCGTCATCGGTCTCGCACGCGATGGCGACCCAATCCCCGTCTCGGGTCGGGTAGACACTGTGCGGCGCGACCCGTGGATGCTTGTTTCCCATCGGTGCGGGCATCTCGCCGGTTGCCTGGTACGCACCCAATGTATCGCCGATCACGATGGTCATTGCCTCCAACATCGACTCGTCGATTCGCTGGGCTTCGCCGGTCCGATCGCGGGCATGCAGAGCGCTCACAATTGCTGCGGCCATGAAGTATCCGCAAATGGGATCCGGAATCAGGCCGCCGGTGTTGAGCCCCTTATCGCCCTCATAGCCGTGGATGGACGACAGGCCGGACATGGGTTCAGTCGTCGCGCCATTACCTGGGTAATCGGCGTAGGGGCCCGATGCCCCGTAGGCTGAAATGGACGCAAACACGACGCCCGGCCGTTTCGCCGCGAGGGTCTCGAGCGTAATCCCCCATCGCCCCATGATCGGCGGCGTGAAATTCTCCACAACCACGTCGAAGTTCGGGACCAGGTCCCAGAAAAGTTTCTTGCCCTCGTCTCGGGACATGTCGATGGTGATGGCACGTTTGTTTAGATTGACGGCGTTGTACAGGCCCTGGGTGTTGACCGGATGTTGCTGCTTGTCGGGATTGTCGATGGCCCATGGCACGATCGCATTCGTGCGCCGCCAGACGTCGACACGGTGGGGCGCTTCGATCTGGACCACATCGGCGCCCAGGAGCGCGAGTAGTTCGGTCGAAAACGTCCCCGACCAGGCGTGAGTGAACGCCAGCACTCTGACCCCGCCGAGGGGCCCTTCCGGAGACGGCACGTCTCGTCCCTGGGGGGCTCCCTCAGGGCTCCGGCGCTTGACCTCGATGCTGCCCGTGCTCTGGCCGATTCCAGGCGCGGGCCGGCGCAGCCGCCATTCGGCGGGTGCAAGTCTGGCGGGCGGCCCGGGAAAACGGATCTCGCAATCATCCACCCTGGATGACACCAGGTAGTCGCGGGAGGCGAGCTGCTCGCACTGCAGTTTGTCCTCCATGTTCTGGACCACTCCGCAGATCGAGCGCATCTTCGACAGCCCGTGAAAGACCTCCCAGCGGTCCAGGGATGCTACGGTGCGGGCCGCCCCCGCGACCACGCCCGACAAATCCTTGCCGTGGCGGCCAATATCGGGGATGAGTTCGGGATCATCGGCGAACTCGGGAAGGTTCAGGAGGTGCATAGACTCGGTCCAATTGTGCCAATCGCCAAATCCGAAATTGACCAATCCATCCTTTGCTTCCCAGAGAGGCCCGGGTAAACCCCTTGGCTTGGCACCGAGAACGCCGTGGGAATCCCCGACACCGAACAGGATCGCCTGGATCGTCCAGGGGTGGCACGTCAACGCCAGCGACTCCACCTCGCTGACGTCAATGCGCTCGCCGCACCCGGTCCTGGTTCTCTGCAGGAGCGCGGCAGCGGCGCCCAGAAAGCCGTTGATTCCCGCCACATATCCGCAGATGCGATTGGGGAGCTGCAGTGGCGGCTCATCCTGCAGAACGTTGACATACGACCAGCCCATTCGCGCGCACGCCGTCAGGTTGTTTCCAGCGGTGTCCGCCAGCGGGCCATCGAGACCGTGCGGCGTGATCGACAGGTGAATCAGATCGCTCGGACCGTTACGGGCGATCGCCGCGAATACATCGCCTTCCTGGTTCGCCGAAGTGGTCACCACGACGTCGGCGGAGGCGACCAACTCGTCCAGTTCATCGCTATTGCGCACGACGACGGAATGCTTGTTCCAGTTGACGTAGGCGTGCAAGACACCTCGGTCCGGTCCGGGCCTATTGTCCAGGAACGGGGGCTCGTGGCGAATTGGGTGCCCGTCAGGGGGTTCGGCGAGGATCACCTCGGCCCCGAAATCCCCGAATAGGCGTGCGGCAAATGCGCCCGCTAGGCGATCTGATAGATCCAGAACACGGATCCCGGCATATGGATCGGACATCAACCCCTCCTTTATATCTCAGAAATGGCACTGGTCCCAACCTCAGTACCGGATTGTCGAGCGAACGATATGTTGCAGTTCTTCGCGTGTCAATTGCGCTTTGGGCTGAGGACGATCGAATTCCAGAACCATCCGTCGTCTACGTGATCACCAACGACACCTCCAATCTGCGGATAGCGTCGGGATAGAGGAGATAACCAGCGTTTTGCCTGCTCGTCGACGATCCTGGCTATGCAGCCTCAGACTTGCGGGATGAGCTGAACAAGTCGGAACAGGATCAGAGAGTAGGGCAGTCGAGGGTCGTCTTTGGGCACGCTTCCAGAATAAGGCGGGTCAGTGACAGAAACTGCTCGTTGTTCACTCGCTGACCGAACGCGATAAAGAATCCCCGCACCAGACCCTTTCGGGTGTCAGTACGATGCGTTGCGACGAGTTGATGCGCCGGATCAATCAGCAGTTTCTGACCAGCAGTGCCGGTAGCGAAAAACATTTCATCGCTAAGCCAGGCTGGGTATCCCATGCTGCGCCACCAGGAATATCCGTAACCGGATTTATTGGAGGAGGAATGGGCAGTGGTACTTTTCTTGATCCATGTGGCTGGAACGATTTCCCTTCCTTCCCATTGTCCATCGCGTGCCATCAGCAGACCAAAACGCGCCAAATCGCGGGCACTGATCCAGATCTTATAGGCAGGATATAAGACGCATTGGGTAAGGGGAAACGCTCATAAATGACGTGTTCCTCGCGGTAATCCTGCATGCCAATGGGTTCAGCTATCCATTCCCGAAAAGCCTGGCCAATCGTATGCCCGGTCTCTCTCTCGAAAATGGCACCGAGGGTGTTGAAGTCCCAGTTGTTGTAGTAGAAGTATGTGCCGGGCGCATGGCTGCCGGGTGCCGGTGAGTTGCCCTCTTCATCACCTACATAAGGGTGGTAAACCCCGGAACGTGCAGTCAGCAGGTCCTCGACGGTTGCCTGACGTTCCGCTGTTGTCAGCGGGGGATTCTTGTCATCGATGCCCATTTGCTCGAGGGTCCGTTCGAGATCCATCAATTGCCTATGCACGGCGATGCCGATCAGAACGCTCAAGATGCTTTTCCGCACTGAGTGACTGTCCGTAACCTTGGCGGTATCTCCCCATTCGAGCACGACTTGCCCCTGATGAATCACGACCACGCCCAGTGAGCCAATCTCCTCTGCTCGTGCGAAGGCTGGCATCAAACGATCCTCGGGCCAACCGTCTGCTCGGTGCATATCCATTGATTGGTCTGCTTTCGTGAAGGGTGCCGGTACTGTCAGGAGCCACGTACCGGCTAGGCCGGCACCAGTGATTATGGTCGCTACCAGTAAGTGAGCAAACGAATGCCAAACGCTGCGTCTGCGAGCCGTCGCCACGATCAGTGCAAGACATGAGTACACCATTGCCCCGATTGGCAGTAATACGCCAAGCATGATCAACAGTGAGTAGACGTGACCGGTGGGAATGAGCCAGATAGCGAGGCCCAGCAGGCACCAACTCAGCCCGATCAGCGCCCGATACCGGAATGTTTGCCGGCGTTTCCTGGACCGCAGGAGACGGGTAATCAGGTACGCCACGACGAGAAAAGCGCACACGTACAGCAGAAGAATTCCCCAGATGTCAGCGGCTCGCAACATGACTCACTATCTCTCAATCGAATCGTGCCAAACGATCACATATCCTAGAACGATTGGTATTTTGCCTGGCGACATGACCGGAATGGGTTTATCCCCAACTTCACAACCTTGCCTACCCTTGGTACGAATTTATCTTAGCGACCCAGATACCTGTTAAAGAAACGAACGATAACGTTGTGCACCTCGTCCGACTCCGGCAAGCGTGGATTGAATGCAAATGTCGCGTGGCTCATCCCCTCCCAGATATGCAGTTCGGCTTGCACGCCCAACCGGATCAGTTTGTTGTGTGACGCCAGAACGCCACTCATGGCAAAGTCCCGGGTGCCGCTGATCAGCAGCGTTGGCGGGAACGCCGTCAGCACATCGTCGTGGTCTCCCGGCGCCACCACCGGGTCTCCGGCTTTGACGTCACGGAAATACGGCCCGACTCGTGGACTGCGCTTTGCCGGACGGGCGAATCCACTGATGGCAGACACTACGTAGCCACTCTCGCCACTCTTGAAAGCCCCAGGTACACCACCGGCTGTCATAGGAAGCGCAGAGCAGAAAAGACCGATTTTCGGGGCCCCTCAGCAAGCACGAGTTCCCAGAGTCAGTTCCCAGGCGTTGAGGAACCCTGGGTACGTACCAGCAGGTTCTTCAAAGGCGAATGCCGTACGGCCGAGAATGGGATGAACTATTTGTCCGTTGACTACGTTGACGCTGCTGGCGATAAACGCAAAAAGTGGTTGGATTTCTCAACTGTGATTGGGGCCTCCATCGGTATGGGTACCCACGTTCTTGATGTCAATTTTGCATTGGAAGATCTACTCATCGTGGTAGAGCAACAAGCCCAGGCCATGAGCAAGATGAGACACTAAGCTAGCCACCTATTTGATCGTCGATGAAGCTGACGTTGCCAGCATAGTTCGCGCGCATCTCGACAACATCCGCTATGGCAAATCCGAATATGCAGTAAATTCGCGAGGTTGACACAGGTCGTTCCTACGTGCTGATCCACACTATGGCACTTATTCAGAGTTTCCCTGGCGCTCGAGATGCAGGTTCACCAATGGCTTGAATGGATCAAAGGACTCGTTCATGGTCCAAGCCATGGCACGCAACGGAATGATCCGGAAGTAGGGATCGTTGAACGCGAAGAAGTTATGGCCGGCGAGAGTATAGGAAATACAAATGCCTCTTTCCAGGAGGCCCATCCCCAGAATGGGGAAGACGTGCGGTCCGGTGTTCCGGTCAGTCAGACGGGGTCGGACGCGAGCATCAGCCGGGGCCACGCTCAGAAACCAAGAGGGAAGAAATGACAGACCGTCTTACAAGAGAGATAACGGCAGGTATCGGGAATTCGTGGCGCTGCAGACGCAGTCTGTATCTCTTTGATGGCCGGCAGGTCCGGTCGTCGGATTGCGCCCCTAACTCTGGCTCAGTAACTCAGAAGAGTCTCTAACATTCTGCAAGGGAAGATAAGCTATGGATTTGAACCTGGAAAATGCCAAAGTCATAGTGACCGTAGGCGCCAGTCGAATTGGCAGAGAGATCGTTAAGGCATTTACAGAGGAGGGCGCGCAAGTGGCAGCGTGCGATAGCAGGTTCGAACAAACTACCATCAACCAGTGTCATGAAAGAACCCTTCAGTCGTTGAAGAGACCTGGATTGAAGATATAGACGCCCCCTCCTAAACCAAGGGCTACCATCAAAGGGGGTGTGTTCTTCCTAATCACCTTCACAATAAGGCGGTACTTGTTGCCTAACCGTGATCAGGAAGCAAGCTCCTCTAAAACAGCAGGATGACTTTGTGCGATTTTGAGCAGCGTCTTTGCAGCTCCTCGTGGAGATCGTCTTCCCTGTTCCCAATCTTGAACAGTGTCGACGGAAACATTAAGTAATGTTGCGAACTCGCGCTGTGTGAGATTGACAGATTTTCGAGCTGAGATTGCGAGGAGTTGTTCCGGCGAATAGGTTCGCCCCTTCTTTCGCTTCTTCATCTCTTCGACTGCATCGAGGAGTTCTTTGCCTTCCTTACTCATTTTGCGTTTGCTAGTCACGATCAATTGCCTCCTTGATCAGTTTCAAGTCGTGCGCTGGTATCGTTGATCTTTCGTTCTTCGCGTACAGCGTCAGTAGCCAGATTTCTTCGTGTTGGAGTTGGTTGTAGTAGATAACGCGAACCCCTCCACTCTTCCCGGAACCAGATCGAACCCAACGAACCTTTCTTACTCCTCCAGACCCACGTACGACTGAACCCGCGTTCGGATTTTGTGAAATAAAGACAGCCAACTCCTCTCGCTCCGTATCGGTAAGAAGTTCCTCTGCTTTTCCTGTAAATGTTGGCGTTTCGATTACCGTATACACAGCATGAGGATACGGCATTGCCGTACCCTCTTCAAGGATGAATTTCTGTCTAAGTTACAGAATGGGGCGGTCATCTTGACAACAGCATGTGCCCGTGCCGTGCCTAAATGCCTTTAGTGAACCAGGGGCGGGCTTCCATCAGTGCAGAGGATCGTGCGCTACCAGGCCGCGGGATGCAGCAAGTGCGCGAGGTCCTCGCCCTCTAGCCAATCTGCGGGAAATTCACTGTGCAGTGGGTCAGACTGGAAAGTCGCTCACCGGCGGCTGTTCCCCACAAGATCCAGGGGACCTCTGAAGAATGCCGATTCTGAGGCACTACCGTGAGGGAACGAGTTGTGGCAGATCACGAATATGCAGTAAATTCGCGAGGTCGCCACAGGTCGTTCCTACGTGCTGATCCACACTATGGCACTTATTCAGAGGTTTCCTAACGCTCGTACCAATGGCTTGAATGGATCAGAGGACTCGTTCATAGTCCAAGCCATGGCACGCAACAGAATGATCAGGAAGTAGGGATCGTTGAACGCGAAGAAGTTATGGCCGGCGAGAGTATAGGAAATACAAATGCCTCTTGCCAGGAAGCCCATCTCCAGAATCGGGATGACGTGCGGTCCGGTGTTCCGGTCGGTGTTCGGGACAGTCAGACGGGGCCGGCCGCGAGCATCATCCGGGGCTACGCTCAGAAACCAAGAGGGAAGAAATGACAGACCGTCTTACAGTGGCACTGGATACCGAAGACAACGCTTTAGAAGTGGTTGGCGGCAAGGGGAGATCCCTGTCGCGTCTGGCCAATGCCGGCTTCGACGTTCCCGGTGGATTTCAGGTGCCCACCTCGGCCTACACTCGTTTCGTTGCCGACCATGGTCTGCAGGCAAGAATACTCGACCTCGCCAAACCTGAAATCATCGAAGGTACGATCTCTTTTGAGCAGGCATCGGCCAATGTCCGACAACTGTTCGACGACAAGGAACTCTCCAACGAAATGACGGTTGCTATTGGTGCAGCGTACCAAGCGTTGGGTGCAGCCTACCAGGCGCCGGATGGTAATCCCGCAGTCGCTGTCCGTTCCTCCGCGAACGCTGAGGATCTGCCCGACCTGTCTTTCGCCGGCCAGCAGGAAACCTACCTGAATGTGAAGGGTGCCGAAGCGGTCGCCGCGGCAGTGAGGAAATGTTGGGCATCTCTGTGGACGGCGCAAGCTATCAATTATCGGCATGAAATGGGCATCGAACAGGAGGCCGTAGCCATGGCCGTGATTGTCCAGATCATGGTGCCGTCTGAAGTCTCCGGCATCCTGTTTACCGCCAATCCCACAAACGGCGATCGCGACGAGATGATCGTTAACTGCAGCTTTGGCCTCGGTGAAGCCGTGGTGAGCGGTCAGGTCACGCCTGACACCTTTATTGTGGATCGAGACAGCCTTAGGGCAAAAGAAATCATAGTAGGGGCCAAGAAGCAGATGATCGTGACCGACGGCGAGCACGGCACGCGCATGGAAGATGTGGCAGAGGAACAACAGCAAATCTCCTCACTATCGGATGGGGCTCTGGCTGAATTGGCGTCTTTGGCAATCGAGGTCGAGACAGAATTCGACGGTGTACCCCAGGACATCGAGTGGGCCGTATCCGACGGCAAACTCTGGTTGCTGCAGGCCCGACCCATCACCAATCTGCCTTCCCCCCCGCCAAAGGATGTGACCTGGCCGGAGATTCCGGGAGCCCAGTTACTGAAGCGTCAGGTGGCTGAGAACATGCCGGACCCGCTGTGTCCTCTGTTCGAGGATATGTACCTGCGTGCTATTTACGACACGCAAACATGGCCGGATGGATGGGAGTGGAAAGGCAGGCTGACCAAAAACTGGATGAAGAACTTCGTGGTGACCACGGTCAATGGCTATGCCTATCAGCCTATCTACTTTGATAGCGCTAAGGACTGGGATGGCTACATGAAGAAGCACCACAAGGAGCAGAAAGAGCACGCGTGGTTTGCCAACCTTAAACGCGCGTTTTCCATGCCTGAATTCATGATCCAGGACATGAAGGACGGGCCACTGCGAGCAATCTATCTGATGATGCGAACATTCCGCACGCTAAAGAAGTTTCCGGCGATAGAGACCTGGGAAGAACAGCAATTGCCCGATTATCTCGAGGTGATCGAACGCTGGGAAAAACTCATCCCGGGCGAGGCGACGGCAGAAGAACTGCTGACCGGTATGAAGTCCCTGTGCCAAGCCGAGGCGTGGTATTGGCAGGCGCTGCGCAGCATCATTGGCACCGCCAAGATGACTGACGGTGGATTTCAGGCATTCCTCGAAGAGCATGCGCCGAACGAGGGTTTTATCAGCGGCACCTTCCTATCCGGGTTTCCTTCCCGAACACTGGACGCGGAAGCCGAGATGCGCGCCATCGCGAATCGCATCAGGGACGATCGCGCCCTTTTTGAACTTGCCGTCATCACGCCTGCGCCACGCCTGCTGGACGCGCTGGCGCAGCTTCCAGGCGGGAGGGGTGTGAGCGAGTCGATCCACAGTTACCTGCACAACTACGGCAGGCAGGTTTTCAATCTGGATTTCGTCGAGCCTACGCTAGAGGAACAACCGCTGCCCTTCGTAATGAGCCTGAAGGCTCTCGTTAGAAATCCCGGTTTCGACCTCGTAGCGAGACGGGCACAGGTGCGCAAGATGCGGCGAGCCAAGTTCTGGCAGGCGCTAAGATTTTTCAAGGGAAAACAGCGTATCGAATTCCTCCGCTCCTACTGGACGGCGCGCATTAACTATCCACCCCGGGAAGAGGCGCTCTTTTTCATGGGACTCGCCTGGTCGACGTTCCGTCCCCGGGCGCTGGAACTGGGCCGGCGTCTCGTCGAGACCGGGACATTCGGTCAGCCTGACGATGTGTTCTACGTAGCCGGCGATGATCTGGCAGCCGCCATCAAGGCGCGGGCAGATGGCAAGGCATTGCCCGAACTGAAGGAGAGGGCGTCGGAGCAGCGCGATCTGCGTGCGCTGCGTTTTCGTATGAATCAGCCTGCCGCGATACCCCCCGTCAAGGATAAGCAGTTCGCGAGTCCATATGCCTCTCAGCGTGGCAACGACGATGCCACCAACGTCCTGCGCGGCTTCGCCGTGTCACCAGGCACCGTCACCGGGATTGCCAGCGTCATTATGACGCCGAACGACTTCGATCGGATGAAGCCGGACTCCATCCTGGTCTGTCCACTCACGACACCTGCCTGGACTCAATTGTTTCCGCACGCTACCGGTCTTGTGACAGATATTGGCAGCATTCTGGCGCACGGATCTATCGTCGCCCGCGAATACGGCATTCCTGCAGTATTAGGTATCGGCAATGCTACTCAAAGGGTCAAGAGCGGACAGATGATCGCCGTCAATGGGGATCGCGGGACCGTGACTATTCTGGACGAGTAACGCCGTGATGACGGTCGCGAAGCCGCGTAGACTGCATCATGCGATCCGCAGACCGTTCCCACAAAGACACGAACGCTGGTGAGGGCCAGCCAAATTGTGAGCAGCACCTTGTTGAATCGACCGCAGGGGCATGGTAAAAGGTTGGAGACATTCAAGAAAAAGAAGTCTTCATGAGAATTCTGCCGAACCTATTGCTTCTTCTGGCAGCCACAAGTCTCACGTTCCTGCTGGCACTTTGTGCGGCTGGAAGCGATCGTCCGGACTCGGCGGACGTCCACGCCTTTATTCTAAAGGACGAGTGCCCACCCAGTTTTATGAGAAACGCTGTCAATGCCTGTGAATTCGTTAGCCTTTACCAGAATTATTCTTCACCTGACGGTTTTGGTGGGTTGCGTGTACCCTTGCCGTCTGCTCGAGATGGATTCAGCCCCCAGGAAATCGATCTCGGTCGCTATCTGTTTTTTGATCCGCTTTTGAGTGGTGACCGCAAGACGTCCTGTGCCCACTGTCATCATCCCGACTATGGTTATGCAGATGGCTTGGCGGTTTCTGTGGGGTTTGGTGGTGAAGGCGTAGCGGGGACAAGAGAAAAGGGTGTCATCCTTGCGCGAGCTGCACCCACTCTATGGAATACCGGGTTTCTTAAGCGCTATTTCTGGGATGCCAGGGCCGACAGTCTCGAACAGCAGGCAACGGGCCCCCTCTTTTCGGAACTGGAAATGGGCAATACCGAGGCCAGGCTTGAAACCGACATCAACGGCAATGCTGTCTATCGCTCACTTTTTCAAGGGGTTTATGATCTTGAGCCAGGTGAAGCCATCGTTTCACGGCAGATTATTCGAGCGATCACCGCATTCGAAGCGTCTCTGGTTTCCCTAAACAGTCGCTATGATCGTTATGCGCACGGTGATCAGAATGCGATGACACCGCTGGAAATAAGGGGTCACAATGTATTCCGTTCCTTCGTTGCACGTTGCTCTCAATGCCATACGCCGCCTCTTTTTACCAATGGCGAAGTGGCAGTTATCGGTTCACCGGAGCCACCAGGAAAGCCTTTTGATGCTGGTGCGGATCTGGTTTTCAAAGGCACTGCCTTGGTAGGAGGATTCAAGATTCCGACGTTGCGCAATATCACAAAAACTGCGCCCTATATGCATTCGGGAGCGTTTGAGTCTCTTGAAGATGTCGTTGCATTTTACAATGACGAACGTGGTCATGCTGCACCATCGAATCAAAATCTCATCATACACTGGCATATTACCTACCCGGATTTGGGTAATGCAGAAGAGGCGGCCCTGATTGCATTCCTGAAAACACTGGATGATGAATCCATGGCTCCGATAGTGCCCGTCGCGGTACCGTCTGGCCTCGAGGTCGTAGGAGTGACCAAGAGGCAATATTAGTTGGACCCCAGAGACCTTAGGAGAGTGATTGCATATGACCATGGCAAGACTAACGATTACAGTGGTGTTCCTGTTGGCAAGCTCATACGCCACAGCGAAGGTATTTGACGTAAGAGCTGGCAGCTCCATTCAGTCAGCCGTGATGGCGGCGGAGGAGGGGGACACCATCAGAGTGTATCCGGGTATCTACAAGGAAACGGTCTATATCGACAAAGACAATATTACTCTCAGCGGAGTGATTGAGAAAGGTGAGTGGCCGCAACTCGACGGCGAGGATCAGTTGAATGATGGTATTCTAATAGCAGGTCACGGTGTAAGTGTCGATCACTTCAGCATAAGGCGGTTTAAAGGCAACGGCATCATGACCCAGGGAGCCAATAACTTCAGCATTACCAACAATATCGTCGAGGGTGATAGCGTATATGGCATTTTCCCGCAGTTCTCCAATAATGGAATCGTATCTGAAAACACCGTATGGCTCGTACATGACGCCGCGATCTATGTAGGGATGTGCAAGAACATCGATGTTCGCCGGAACGAAACCTATGGTTCTGTCATGGGAATAGAAATTGAGAATTCAGACAACATTCTGGTTGAGCACAATTCGGTGCATGACAATGCCAGCGGTATTCAGGTTACCCTTCTACAGGGTTTGCCCGTCAAAACAGCCAACAATGCCATTGTGCGCTACAATTTCGTCACCAACAACAATAGGGCCAATTTCGCTCCAAAAGGATCAGCTGCAGCAGCCGTGCCGGGTGGAACAGGTATCATCGTCTCGGCCGCGGACGATGTATATATCGAAGGAAACATCATAACGGGAAACAACAGTGTCGGTGTTTTGATGACTGATCATGATGTTTCCCCCAATCTCAGGGATCCGGACATGGACCCGACACCGGACAATATCCACATTTATCGGAATACATTCTGGAACAATGGCCATGCTCCCATGGAAGCAGTCAAGGACTTCCTGGCTGCAATCAATATTCACCATGGCTTTGAAATCATGCTCGCCACCAAAAGCAAAGGCGGATGTATCGCCGATAGATATACGGTGCGTGAACTGGGAACGGAAACGTTCAAGGACTGTCCCCCCGGCGCCACAAGTCAACAGATTGAAACCATGCGGCTGGTGGATCCGGTACCTGTCGAGACCAGACAGACCCTTTACAGAGGACGCTTTGCCTATCGCGCTGTCTGCTCCGGCTGTCACTCTGAGACTGTTCGGCTGGTTGGTCCACCCATGCAGGCACTGAAGCCTCTCTACCAGGGCAATCCACAGTTGCTTGCCGACTGGATCGCGAACCCCACCAAGAAGCGTGATGACTATCCTGAGATGCCTCCTCAGAAGCATCTGTCTAAGCAAGTGCGGCTGGCAATTGCCAACTACATTCTCGATGAGCTGGGAAAGAGGCAAGTGATTCGTCAGCCACGACAACGATGAATGTTAACTGATATATTCCGTTAGAGAATCCATGGGGATCAGGAAATATGACAGGCCCACTTAGTCATCTGGTAGCCATAGAAATGACCCTCGCAATTCAAGGTCCCGGCGCCGGGCTTTACCTTCGCGATATGGGTGCTGATGTCATAAAGGTAGAACCCCCGCTGGGTGATGGTAGCCGGTATAGTCGCGGCATCAACAACGAATTGCCATTGGATACGCCTGGTTCACAGTTCGTTTCAATGAACCGTGGCAAAAGGTCCGTCTGTGTGGACATTCACACGCCACTGGGTTTGACCGCAGTAAAGGCGATGCTGAAAGATGCGGATATATTCTTGAGTAATTATCGAATCCCCGCACTCGAAAAGATGGGGCTTGGCTATGAGAACATAAAATCGCTAAACCCAAGAATAACCTACGCAACGGCCAGCGGTTTTGGCCCCGCCGGGCCCGATGCGAATAAGCCTATGCTGGACGGCGCTGCCATTGCTCGTGGTGGTCTGGCAAGCGTGACGGGTATGCCGGATGGTGGTCCAATAACACCAGGTGCGATGATTGGGGATGGCGCGGGCGGGATGCAGTTTGCCCTCGGGATTGTCACCGCTATTGCCTCTCGCGAGCGAACCGGCAAGGGTCAGTGGGTTCAGACCTCGGCATTGGGCGCACAACTGTGGATGCAGAGTTGGGAACTATGTCAGGTCTGGATGACAGGCAAGCAGCTAAAGCGAAGCGGCCCTCACTATACCAATGTATACGCACCTTATGGCATCTACGAGACTGCTGACGGGGATCACTTTCTATTGGCGGTGGCCATGACAAATGAAGCCTGGGACGCGTTCTGGATATTCGCAGGTGATCCGATTGAAGCCGGCAATCCGGCGTGGGACAGCCCGCGCAAGCGATTTGGTGCAGGCGCGACGGAGGAAAGTGCAAAGGCAATCCAGGAGAAGCTGCGAATGGTCTTTAAGAACCGAACCACAGCCGACTGGGAAGAGTTCCTGGCAACCCAGCACGAGATGATTTACCAGCGGGTGCAAAATTATGATGACATCAGAATTGATCCACAGGTTATAGCGAACAGATATGTTGAATCTGTCAAGGTGAAAAACGTCGGTGAAACACCAGTGGTCGGTAATCTAATATCATTCAGCGATACGCCGGCTTCAATTAAAGGCGGGGCTCCGGAGCTTGGTGCAGATACTGAATCCGTGCTGACATCTCTTGGATTCACTAACGATGATATTAAGTCAGTGGTCGAACACGCAGATAACGAAAGGAGAATGGCATTGGCCGATCGGGTGGTCGACGAGAAATAGCGTCTGCGAATAGGACGATTCAGTCTGGATACATGGGATGGGTCTGTAATGCTGAAGGACGAGCGGTCGGATCATTACGTTACCCGTCCTGCGATCTTGGGGGATAGGAGAAAACAGTGACTGACAGGAAGAAGGTTTTGGTAACCGGCATGTCCGGACAGATCGGCGGCATCATACGACGCAACTTGGGGGATAAATACGAACTGAGCGGACTGGATCGAGTCGCTATCGATGGGGTGTCCTCTACCATAGCGGACATATCCGACCTCGATGCCATAAAGACCGTCTTCGAAGGTATCGATACGGTCGTGCATCTTGGTGCCGATCCAAGCCCGCGCGCTTCCTGGGAATCTATCCTGCAGAACAATATTGTCGGTACGCGCAACGTGTTCGAGGCCTCGAGGCTGGCGGGCGTCAAGCGCATCGTGTTTGCCAGCAGTAACCACGCGGTTGGATTCTATCCAATGAAGCAAGACCCGTATAAGGCAGTCTACGAGGGCAGGCTTGAACAGTTACCCCGCCCCTTACCTCGCTTGACAGCAGATCTCATCAGACCCGACAGCTATTATGGCGTTAGTAAAACGTTCGGTGAGTCCCTCGGCAGCTACTTCCACGACGCCTACGGAATTTCCATCATCTGTCTTCGCATCGGCTGGGTTCTGACTCCCGACGACCCAACATTCTCTCCCGCATCGCTGTCGCTTTGGCTCAGCCATGGGGATGTCGCACAGCTCATTGAGAAGAGCGTGGATGCTTCGATGTCGGTGGGCTTTGCCGTTGTCAACGGTGAGTCGGACAACACGCTGAGCATCTGGGACCTGGAGTCTACCAAGCAGATTCTCGGCTATGAGCCCAAAGACGGTGCAGGGGACGAATGGACATCAAACCCCCGCGGCACAAGCACATGAACGAGCGTGTCGAGACCAGCGTCTGGTGCGGCACAATTAGCCGTGGGTCAGTGGCTGGGCGCTCGCTAAACGTCATGCCGCGCTAACAACACGCACAAGGGGCGCGCGCCATGGGTCAGATCTTGTCCATGAGATCGAGAAACCCAACGTCAAGCTTCCTCTTTTCGAAGTACCGGTCCAGGTTTGTTAGATCTCTTTGCATCATTGAATGGGCCACTGGTGTCGTCCTGAGGTCCATGGCCTGAGGAACGTCAATGATCACCGGTTCGCCACTGTAAAGAATATTGTACGGTGACAGGTCGCCGTGAACGATGTCCTCTGCCAGCATGATCTCGATGTCATGATAGAGCTTCTCTGCGGTTGCTTTCAGCTCCATCTCGTCAAGTCTGCAATCTATCAGCCGGGGAGCAGCACCATCCATTGTGCCAATGTATTCCATCAATACACCATCGTCATATTCAGCGATGGGAATGGGTACTCGTACTCCAAGTTTATGCAGCGAAACCAGCGTATTCCATTCATTCTTCACCCACTGGCGGTGAAATGCCTGCTCTCCCTTGTCGCTTCGACCGCGCATCAGCTTCGCCATTCTACGGTCTCGCATTTTTCCGAAATTTCGATAGTTCCGATCGGTTTCGAAGTGGCGAAAGGTTCGGGACTTGAAAATCTTGGCAGCAGCGTAGGTGAAGCCAGAGTCCCGACCGGTACGACAGAGATAAACTGTGCCTCTTTGCCGTCGTTAATCTTGCCAACCACCTTCAAAACATAACCGGCAAATGCATTTTCTATATTGTCTTTTTCGAACCCTTCCAGCTGGTGAATTTTGAAACCTGCTCGCTGAAGATCCACGGGTTCATAGTCACGATATGACATGACGTCTCCTTACTAGGTTGTTTTTTGCCTACGAAAAGGCGATTCAGTGTGAGTGATTCAGCAATTCACTGCTGCATTTCGACCGCGAAGGGTTACCGGCGAGGCTTTGATCGGGGCCCACAGAAGGTCGCTGAATGACTCGAGGTATTTCTGATTGTCATATGCGCCTCCGCTAAAGTGAAGTGATGAAAGAGAAAGGAAGACGTACCTTACTCCCAATTTCGTGGGATTGCACACCAAATTAAAAGTCGGTCTCCCGGAGAGACTGACCTGCGATAGCACCCCGTGAGATAGGGTCAGGTCAACCCCCGGTTTTGTCACCATTGCGGCCAACAGCATCGATCTGTTCACTGCTTATGTATTCTTCTGCATATCTTGTAATCAGCTCTGAATCCGTGAGCAAATCGACAATGTCCTCGTCAAGATGGTTGTCTTTCACCATAGAACCAAGGATCTTGATCGCCTGAGACAAGGGCATTGGTTGTCTGTAGGGACGGTCACTCGCAGATAACGCTTCAAAGATGTCGGCAACAGCCATAATTCGCGACTGCAAGGAGATCTGGTCCTCTTTTAGACCCAGCGGATATCCAGTACCATCCAATTTCTCATGATGCGCGGCAGCAATGGCAGGTACGTCTTGCATCTTGCGCGGCCAAGGCAAGCTGTCGAGGATCTTCTTGGTCATCGATGCATGACTATTGGTAGTCGCTCTCTCTTGTTCAGTAAGGGTTCCCTTGCGTATCGACAGGTTCAGGACCTCGTCTTCCTGTAGATAGGCATACGTTGCTCCGTTGACCCGGTATCTCTCACCGGCAAGAGAATTCAACCGCTCAAGTTTGTCGTCAGCCAGGAACTCGGTACCGTGGTTGGTAGTCTCCAGGAATTCGAGATCTTCATCGAGTTGGGCAAGATCAGTTTTGCAGGTTTCATCTATAGCTTGGATCTGGCATTGATCGAAGGGCCGTCGCATTAGTTTCACTTTAGCTTTTTCCGCCATCAACGCGCGATCCAGCTTTATCGCCTGCCATCGCGTCTTGATTAGTTCAATTCGATCGATGATGGTCTCGAGTTTGTTTGCTTTATCGACTACGAATTCAGGAGTTGTAATCTTACCTGTATCATGCAGCCAGGCTGCAATTCTGAGTTCGTCCATCTGATCGGGACTGAACTGTATGTCCGCGAATGGCCCCTCATTGAGATCGTTACCTTTGTCAGCAATCAGCATGGTCAGATCAGCAACTCGTTCAATATGACCCCCGGTGTAATGGGATCTTTCTCCAATCGCCATGGCAATGGCCTTAATGAAAGACTCGAACAGATTCCTGAGATCGTCTATGAGCTGTTGCTGGGTAAGCAGGACGGCAGCCTGACCGGACAAGGCCGCACCCAGATCGACTACTTCGTGGCCAAAAGGGATGACCTCATCCGTTTGTCTATCTTTGGCATTGATCAACTGCAAAACACCAAGGATTTCATCTTCGTGATTCTTCATGGGTATCACGAGCATCGACTGGCTGCGATATCCGGTCATCGAGTCGTATTTCTTGGGCCCATCGAAATTGAATCCCCTGGCCTGGTACACGTCAGCAATATTTACGGTTTCAGCGGTGAGCGCTACGTGGGCCGAAACATTTGCATGGTTAGGTTCACCGTTCTCTCCATATAGTGGCACGTTGGGCAGATCTATTGGATTGCCGGGCGCACCCCCCGCGAAGCCGTTTAGGGTCTCGTTGTGCATTACATGAAATGCCAATTCCTGACGATCTGGCGTCAGCATATAGAGAGTACCCGCGTCGGCTGTGGTGTACTTTCGTGCCTGACGGAGAATTAGATCAAGAACTTTATCCGGATCACGTTCCGTCGACATCGCCTTGCCGATTTCTGCCAGACCGGTGATTTCCTCCGCCTGTTCTTCGGTGAAAACTCTTAACTCGTTAACAACATTATTCAGTAACCGGTCAATGCGTGGATTCTCACTCAGTTTAGGTGCGGAGTGTGAATCGGTATTCGTGTGACTTGGACCCATTCGATACTCCAAACAGGTCTGGTATTGTTCAACAGCGTAGCCTGGGACAATGGCTGACTCTATTGCTTCTTCCTTGATGTCCTGCTCAGAGAGATGGAAATTCAATACCTCGAGGTGTTTTGAAGTGTCCGATGTGGGGCTAAAGCGTTCAGTGGTGGTACTGCACCCCAACGACTCATCATAGATGGCGACTATGATCCTATTAACCGGCTCGACCTCGCCTGAATCGCGATAGATGTTTTCATTTTCACCAAAATGCGCCTCCGGCAACCAAAGGCAATTGGTCTCTTCTTCTATCTGAAACCCGTGTCGATGCGTAATCATGTATTCCCACAGGTGAAAATCTGCAGAATCGATGTACCTTGGGCGCTCCTCACCCTTCTTGTTGATGGTGGTGCATTTTGTCAGGACCTTAGAATCTAGATAGGGAGCCAATTCCATGGGGTCTTTCCTCCGGTGCGATCCCCGCAATGACGACGATATCTCAGCATCTGGTCGGTAGTTCTACGTGAACTGGTCCTTGACGCAATATTTCGGCCAATTCCCAGCACTAATGCTAAGGTATTGATTCTTAAGTAATTTGTCTGGGCGGTGCTGAAAAGAAATGACGAATTCGGAAGCAGAGGCCCGTCACATTTTTCACATGAGACAAAAGATGGCGGATATGGGAGAAGTGGGGTCACTTCACGAATTGCCAGGATACCGGTGGATTAGTCAGTCGGATTCTGCAATCCGATATGGGGAGCTGCTCTGGCTTCTCGGTGTGCAGATGTCAAAACACCTGTGTTATACGCACTGCTGACGCGGATGATAGTCACTGTGGAAAATCGTCACCGGACAGACACTGTGCATCTTCGTGTAGCCGGGAATGGTTACTGCACTACACCCTCTTTGATCGCATCGGCAATTTCCTGCTCACTCATGCCGATCATATCCTTCAGGACGTCAAGATTGTGTTCACCGAGTAGTGGCGCATGACTGTGTGGGCCTGGCTGATAGCCAGGGATGCGGAACTGGTTACCGGCATAGGGCACCTCCCCCATTTCCGGGTGTTGGTGGAATCGATGAAATCCCCGGTGTGCATATTGCGGATCCACGGCCAGATCGCTGCTTCGCTGTACGGCGCCGGCCGGCACGCCGAATGCCGTCAGCTTATCCATCACCGCATGGGGTGTCATGCTACGTGTCCACTCCGACAACTTCCTGTCGATTTCATCGTGAGCATCAAGTCGAGCGTCATTGGTGGCATATAAGGGACCTTCTGCCCAGCCGGGCCCGTCGAGCGCGCGCTTGAGGTGCTCCCACTGCTCGTCCGTCTCGACCGCGATGGCGCACCACTGGTCCTCGCCGGCACAAGGGTAGATGCCTTGCGGTGCGTAGAAGCGGGAGCGATTACCGTGGCGCGTGGCTGTGTAGTTGTTGGTTTGAACTTCCATAATTTCCGGGGCAAGGAACTGCAGCCCCATTTCGAACTGTGCTGCGTCGATGTGCTGGCCGCGGCCCGTGCGCCGACGATAGTCCAAAGCCGCGCTCACCAAGGTGGCAATGAAGTGTGGGGCAATGACATCAGTGTACGCCAACCAGGGCCCGTGAGGCGGCAGATCCTGCCAACCGGTCACTTCGTAGAATCCAGCCATGCCGGCGGCGTGGTAGCCGAACCCCGATACGCTTGCGTGAGGACCGGTTTGGCCCATCAGACTGGTGCTCAGCATGATTAGCTCAGGATTGATCGTGCGGCAGTTTTCATAGTCGATGCCAAGCCGTGCCGTCGCACCCGGTGCCCAGTTCTCGATCAGTACATCCGCCCAGCCAATGAGCTGTCGCAGGATCTTTACCGCGGCGGGACTCTTAAGATTGAGCTGAATGCACTCTTTGCCGGCATTGAACTCGCCGTAGAACTGGGACCGATTCCAACTGCCTTCTTCCCCTCGTACGGGACCCAGTAGACGCAATCCATCGGGTCGCAGCTCGGATTCCACCTTAATGACACGCGCACCATGGTCGGATAGGTAGCGTACAGAGGCTGGACCGGCAATCACCCAGGTGAGATCGATGACCTTCAGACCCGCAAAAGGATGGTCGCCAGCGGCGTCTGTCAGGGGCTGTCGATCCGTCGATGGCGTCTGGTTGCCGAGCAATTCAGCACGGATTTCGGCACCATGTTCGTCCACGCGCGGCGCTGCCCGCCGGATCGACAGAGGGGTACCATGGGCCTTGGCAAAGATGCCGGGAGCGCGGATCTGCTCGTTGCCTGGCAGCGACGTGAGATGCCAGGCTTGTCGGTCTGACAACTGCTCCAATTCGAGCAGATCGGCGACGCTGTTGATGGGAGCCAGGGTCACCTCCGTTTGCAGACCAAACTCAAAAAGCTCTTTCTTGGTGTGCAGTTCGAAGAATTGGCTCAGGACATCTAGAATCTGCTCACGAGTGAAGTTCGTCTCTTCGCCCTGCAGAGTTCGCATGGGGAGAGTGGACCAGTCTTCCTGCAACCACGTCTCATCCACCAGCTCATCCGCAAGCAGGTGACCCAGCAACGGTTCCAACACGCCACCGGTGGGCATCGCCACGAGATAACCGTCAGCGCATCGGAACACGGGATCGACCGCTACGGTACCCATCTGTACCGTTGAACCCATGCGCTCAAAGTCGAAGCCCTGAATGGCAAATGCGTTCATCGCATTCATGGTCGTCCAGGTCGTGACGCATTGCGCGGATACATCCACAAACTGCGCGTCGCCCGTCCTCAGCATGCGGTGGTGGGCAATAACTGCTGCAGCCGCCGCTTCCGCGCCCGTGTGGCGCCAGACCTGAGGAACCGAGATGCGAATGGGTGCTCGCTGCGGCGACCCTTGCAGTGCGGCTTGCCCCCCCATGGCGGAAATAGTCAGATCGTTAGCGATACGACTTGCTGCCGGTCCATCCACACCGTAAGGCGTGATCATCACCTGTACGATGTGATCATTGATCCGGCGAAGCTCCTCGAAGTCGATATCGTGCCTTTTCAATTCACCGGGTGGTGCGGACTCGAGCACGAAGTCCGCACTTCTGACCAGTTCAGTAAACGTGTCACGATCTGCCGCGTTGCCCAAGTCGAGCTGGATGGAACGCTTGTTCCGGTTATACGCCGCGAACTGCAAGCTCGCCTCGAATGTGGGTGCCTCATTCAGAAATGGCCCTTGATGGCGCCCGGCGCAGCCGCCAGGTGGCTCGATCTTGATTACATCGGCTCCCAGATCACCAAGAATCATGCCGGAAATTTCACCTCGATGGTCGGTCAGGTCGAGGACCCGATAGGGACTGAGCATGCTTATTTGATCGCCTTACGGTCGGTATTCAGGAGTCAGCAGTATCTGATATTGAATTGGATTCTGCAATCAAACCACCATTGCACGCAACCGAAACCCACCATTGCACGCAACGGAATGATGGAAACAGCAGTTTGGCCAGCTTGGTGCATGGACCCTGGCCGGTGTCACGGGGTACAGAGGGGCTTGGAGTTTGCCCCCACAGCGATGAATCGATACCATACGAGGACATGAGCGGCCCCGCTGGCCGCGATCCGCAATACCGATGAGGAACAGGCAATGACAGAGCAAGTACCGGGATCTTCCGCCGAACGGTGGGTAACCTATCGCGAGGACATCAAGGTCTTCGACTGCACCATCAGGGACGGCGGCCTGATGAACGATCACAAGTTCGAGGACAGCGTGGTCCGCGGCGTTTACGAGGCATGCCTGGAAGCCGGCATCGATTACATGGAACTTGGCTACATCAACTCGAGATCACAGTTCCCGGTCACCGAGTTCGGTCCCTGGAAGCACAGTGTGGAAGACGACCTGCGGCGCATCGTGGGTGACAATGATACGGATCTTAAGCTGTCGGTGATGGCCGACGCGGAAAAGAGCGACTACAAGACGGACATCCTGCCCAAGAGCGAGAGCGTACTGGACGTGATCCGGGTAGCGACCTACATTCACCAGATTCCCCTCGCCCTCGACATGATCAAGGATGCCCACGACAAGGGGTACGAGGCAACGGTTAACGTGATGGCAGTGTCCACGGTCCAGGAACGGGAACTGGATGAGGGCATCGAACTGCTCGCCAACTCCGAGGCCACCGTCGTGTACGTCGTGGACAGCTTCGGCTCCATGTACAGCGAGCAAGTAGAAGACCTGGTGGACAAATACATGCGCATCTGCCACCCCTCCGGCAAGGAAATCGGGATTCATTGCCATAACAACCGCCAGCTTGCATTCGGCAATACCATCCAGGCCCTTATCCGGGGTGCCAACTACCTGGACGCCAGTTTCGCCGGCCTCGGCAGAGGCGCGGGCAACGTGCCCATGGAACTTCTACTCAGCTTCCTGCACAACCCCAAGTACCGAGTGCGACCAGTGCTGAAGTGCATCGAGGATGACATTGAACCGCTACGCGCCTCAATGAACTGGGGTTACGACTACCCCTACATGATCACCGGCATCCTCAACGAACACCCACGCTCCGGCATGGCGTTCAATGCCGCGGAGGAACGCGGCAGTATGGTGGCGTTTTACGACGAGATGGCTTCCAAGGAGTAGCCCGGTCCGGACCACCAAAGCGTTTGACGCTCGCATTCGAGAACGGTCTTCGTCTGTCTTTGCCGTCGACAAGACACGCGTGCGACCAACACGAACCAGTTCGTATCAGTCTTCCTTGCCACCCAGACGCTCGAATTTAGGTGGACGGCGCTCCACAAAAGACTGGACCCCCTCAACGGCATCGGCTCTGCCTATGACCCCACGGGTCTCCTCTTCCGCGTCACGCATCGCGTGCCCGTAGTCGACCCCGGCATGACGGTACAACAAACGTTTGGCATCGCGGAGGGCGGCGGGAGACACCGTGGCTGCCAATTCCCTAATGTAGTTGCATGCGCTCTCGACCAGATCTTCCGGTTCGGTGAGGTACTGCACAAGCCCCAACTGCTTGGCTTCCTCAGCACCGACCATGCGCGAGGTCCACAGCATATCCATCGACCAACCCATGCCGATCAACTGCGGCATGACCCAGCTCACGCCGAATTCCGGAGAGAGGCCCCGCTTGCTGAAGACGGATGTGAAGCGCGCATCCGTGGAGGCGAACCGAACATCACACAGGCAGGCGAGAACGAATCCGCCACCTGCGGCGACACCATTGACCGCCGCCACCACGGGCTTGTTCAGCTCCATCAAGTAGGTGAAGGGACCTGGCACCTCGACGGACGCGCTCTCGTCTGGCGTCTTCCGACCGGCCGCGCCGTGCTCGATAGCGCCCTCTTCGTGGGTTACCGCCAGGGCCTCAGTGTCGAGACCGGCACAGAAGCCCCGCCCCTCACCCGTGATGACAATACCCACCACCCTTGCATCGCTGCGGGCATCCTCAACAGCGCGACGCAGTTCAGCAAGCGTATTGTGGGTAAAGGCATTCAGTTTCGTGGGGCGATTGAGCTTGATGATCGCCACTGGATCATCAACCTGGTAGATCACATCTTGATTGCTCACCATTGCATATCCTCCGACACCGTCTCCGTTGGGCCTCCCCGTTGCGTACGGGTACCTGCCTAAGCAATCATACCATCCGCTTGGCAGTTTTGGCGGCCATCGGTAGCGCGCTGATGAAGCACGGGTCGCGCTGTGGTCCGTCATGCGAAGCATCGAGAGGATCCCAATAATCGCTGACGGTTGCCTGAGCTGTATTGTCGCGGCGTGGCCCCTTCTCAGTCTTGCTGTCCTTTATGAGAAGCAACATAGATATGCCGACGCCGAATCCTCCTTGAGGCGAGGGCTGGATGTAATCGAAAAGAAATACGGCAAAGATGGCCCCCTCGTGGCGACGCATTTAACCGGTCTGGCAACATGTACCCCGTCAGCACCTATGGAACAGATATAGCACTGGTTTAAAGGAGAGTTTTTGTTCATCCTAACGTGAGGAGTTGAGATGAAACAGAAACCAGAAGAACGACCCGCATCGTCAGAACGGATCATTCGTGACATCAAGCGCAAGACGCG
>PVBE010345118.1_pt1 | contig 86085 bp, 84 predicted proteins | sample 1631181 | NCBI WGS metagenome assembly PVBE01 (sample SAMN08397723, study PRJNA350692) | Marine metagenome, whole genome shotgun sequencing project. | isolation source: water | place: Pacific Ocean | collected 2012-04 | reverse complement strand
GCTCGGTCGACTATGCGCTCGCCCACCACCCGGCCAATCAGCAGCTCTTTGCCTTCACCTGCTCTGCCACCGTGAGTATTGCCGTGTCTCTCGCTCCGGCTGCGTGTGCGTGGAATCTCTGGGGAACGGATGCGCTGCTGGCCCAGGCCGACGGGCCGCCTTTTGGGGACCTGTTGAGCCTTTTCTTTGCCGGCAACCAGTCGGATCAGCTGTTAATGAAGCTCTGGAGTGCCATCGTCATAAACACCAAGGGAAAGGGACTGGGTGCCCCGAGAACAATTCCCGCAGTTCAGCTGAATAGCGACGTCCGTGACGGAAGAACGACCAGTATGGACGATTGGTATCTTACCAATTACCGGGGGGTTAAAAACGGCAAGACCTACCTGAAGGATACGGCGCGGGACCCCAATGACGCCCTGACCCTCGACAATACGCTCACGTGGCAGCAGAAGCTTCTCCTTGGCTGCGGACCGGCCGTTGGAACGCGTTGCGACTCCGGTGCTCCGGTAGTCCGAGTCAGACTGCACAATTGCAATGCGTCCCAACCTGAGTGCAAAGAGCCGCAGCTGAACGGGAAGGTCGATATCGAGTCGGAATTTACAGCGATGACGAATCTCTGGGGGGGCCCAGCCAACCCTACGGAGGGCATCTACGAGATCGTGAAGTTGGACCCAGATACAGACGATTACGTTCCCTGCGACCTCACCAAAATCGACGAATGCAAGGTCTGGGGCCGCGGTGGTGGAATCGATTTCATGCTTGCAGAGGCGAGCGCGGTGTTGCAGTCGTTTGTAGGCTTCGAGGGAACAGAGGGGGCTACCAACTCCGAAATAGGAAAGGACAAGGGCTGGGACATGTGGCTCACCTGGGCGTCGGACACGGCCCAGCCGGGGACGATCGGCCTGGTCGGCATGAAGGGTTTTGGCAGTATCCGGGACCGTGACCCCGAACCCTTCGTCGGTGGGCCGGTTTGTACGCGTTACAACCCCGACCATCCGGATGCCGACGGGAATGGCCACGTGATCTTGCGCGGCTGCCGAGGAGCCATCGAGGCGACGGTCGTCCTGGACGACCCCGCAGGGAACACCGGCGGAGGAACGGTCGACGTCCGATTCGACGAGGGTTACACGCCCCATCAGGACGGCTGTGTGTTTGGGCGCCAGATCGTCGACAGGTTTAATCGGACTTTCTATGTCCGCGCGGTCAAGGCCGACGGGACCCCCGACGTCGAGCTGAACGACAAACTCTACGACACCTGCTTCAACAACTTCCTTGGGGAGAATATCGCGGGCGATCCCAGCGCAGAAGAAGACAGCGGTTACAAGAAGAAACCGAACGAACACCGTTTCGACGCGACCTGGTACTCGTACTCGAAAAGACCTATCAAAAATGGGGGCATACTCGTGAACCAGACTGTGCTAGGGGCGGGAACCCTCTTTCACCCCCTCGCGCAATGCGAACAGGCGGGTCCGGGGCTCGACCCCACACGTGCCGGCTGGAACCCGGATAATGTTGGGAATATCCAACTCGCTGCCAATCTTTGCCCGTCTTTCAATCGGAATCTCCCGAACGATATGCTTCAAGGGAATGCTTCGGTCTTCACGAGCGAGCTTGCGGCGTTTTCCTTCAACTTCATGACGTTCCTGGTGACCACGAGCTGCAACAGTGTCGCGGGGGGTGACGACAAGAATGATCGTGAGTGCTTCAACAATCAGAAGCCCTGGACCTCGGGACGCTGCTCGTATTCAACGCCCCAGTACTGCACGAATGTGAAGGGCTTTATGGGCATCGGAGGCGTCGGTCGTAACGACGTGCGGGCTGCTGGCAATGCGGACCACGGCAGACGCTGCTTCCTCTGGCATTGCGGTGCCGATTTGTCCCTCGAGTACAAGCAGCGCAACGTTTTCGGGATCTCCGCGGACTTCGCCGAGGACAACACAAAGACGAACTGGGGTTTGGAGTTTACGTGGATGGGCTCCGTTCCCTGGATGGACTACAACTCCATGTCGAATACCACGGACAGCGATTGCTTGAACCTGACGGTTTCCGTGGACCGGCCGACCTTCATCAACTTCCTGAATGCGAACCGGACGTTCTTCTTCAACAGCCAGTGGTTTTTCAACTACATTCCGGAGCACAGCGATGGGTTTACCAGCTTCAAGAACCCGTTCAACGTGCTGGCCACCTTTGCGGTATTTACCGGTTACTATCAGGATCGGCTGCTGCCGCAACTCGTCGCGGTCTTTGATTTCGGCTCGCAGTCGGCCGGTTTCTTGCCCCAGCTGGGCTACCGGTTCACCGAAGCCTTCTCGGTCACATTCGGCGTGAGCTTTTTCGTCGGCCGGAGCGAATACGTGCCCATGCCGGTGCGGGGGTTTGCTCCAAATGCAAATCGGGCAGGACCGCACAAGTACGAGGACGGCGTGCAGCGGCTCCTCGCCAACTTCATGCGCCGCGACGAAGCCTGGATGCGCTTGCGCTGGACGTTCTAGCCCGAGGTTGCTGCTCTCAGCGGCCCCGGACCAGGAAGCTCGTGGAAGTGAATCGGCGTCGGATTCGTTCTTCCGCGGGCGTAGATTTCACGTCGTAGGATTCACGGCGCCAGCCGCTATCGCTGGGCACACTGTAGAAGACCTCTGCGACGGGATCGAAGACGCTGGCCCGCTCTCCGTCGGGCCAACTCGGGTAGTTGACCACATCGTCACTGAAGCGGTGGACCGGGATGCCGACGTCGAGGAGGCGGCCCCGGCTCCCCTTCTTGATGACGTAGAGCGGCTGCTGGGTCTGCCAGTCCACGTAGAGAACCACGCTCTCGAAGCCGTGGTTGCGCATTCGAATCCGACCTTCGAGGACGACCGCCCAGCGCACGTCCCAGCGGTCGTTGGCCACGGATAGACCGTGGGGTCCAAAGTTGCGCTGTTTTTCGGCGGGGTAGCCGGGTCGCGCGATGTTGATTGGCGCGATTATCTCGCGCTCTCCGAGCACGCGCCACACGTAGGCGTTGGGTCGCAGGGCGAGGCCGGTGAACCCGCGGCCGATGTTCTCCGTCTGCTGGACCGAGAGGGCGCTCGTTGGGTTGAGCGAGCCGGCGGCCCCTGTGTAGCTGTCGCCCCCGATCGGCATACCGCCCCCGCCCGAGTCACCGGCGACGCTGTAGCGGGGCACGTAGATGCCGTCGACCCACGGTGTGGCCGAGCGCCTCACCTTCCGCATGGTCGGTACGTAGACGAATGTGTGGTCGGCTAGGCTGTACTCCTCCTGGGTTTCTTGGGGCCGAACCTGTCGCCAGGCCAGGTGCCGGGCCGACTGAGGCTTGAGGAAGCGTCCTCCTGCCACCCAGAGATCGCCTGACGAGCCCTTGACCGAGTACTCGCTCTCTGCCAAGTCGGTTCGATGCAGGGTCTGGTACAAGAAGAAAGAGCCTTCGTAGGTGTGGTTTTTCCCGATCCGGGGCGCCACGTCGACGAGTCGGAAGTTTCCGACCGGTCCAGCGCCGCGGAAGCGGTTCTCGAGGTTCCAGGCCCACTTCACGCCCGCCTGTGGAGAGTCGGGGTCGATGGTCTCGGGCGGAAAGGGCAGGCCGGCCACGTAGTCCTGCAGGTTTCCTTTCCTGTCGATCTTGGCCCGGCCGGCATAGTGCTGGGTGGCGGAGCTGAAAAATTCCGGAACGGCATACCGGCGGTGGCAGTCGCCGATCACCATCGTCATGCCCTGGAAGAAGAAGATGTGGCGTTGCTGCCAGACTTCGTGGGGCACGAGTTCACGCAGACCCGGCAACGAGTCGTAGCCGATCCGCTGCCCTCGCTCGAGTCTTCTCGGCACGGCGTCGGAAATCCCGGGACCGAGCGGCCCGCTGATGCTGGGACACTGGTCCTCCGGCGGCGGATTCGCCAGGGCGGGTCCGACCAGGAAGCACGACGCGGTGAGGAGCAGCAGCGGACGTCTCAAAGCCCAGCCTCCGGGAAGCTTTCGGGATCGCTTCGAGATTCTATCCTAACTGGGCGAGGCCCCTTGATGCGTCGATCCATCGGTTTTTCCCTGACCCTTCTGAGCGTATCGCTTCTGGTGGTGGCCTCCCTCGGCGTCGGCTGGCAGCTGCTCGTCTTGAACCGGGGCATCGAGGACGTGGACTGGGCGCTGGTGGTGGCGGGGGCCACGGGCTCCTTGCTGATCGTGGCCGGCCTCGTCTGGCTGTGCGTCTGGCTGCTGCGCGAGATTGGCGCGAACCAGCGGCAACGCGCCTTCCTCGATGCCGTGACCCACGAGATGAAGACGCCGCTGGCGTCGATGAGGCTCTACCTCGATACCCTGGATCGTCACGACCCCGGGCGCACCCGACGGCAGGAGTTCCTGGGCCGCATGCGCGGCGATCTGGAGCGCCTCGACCGCACCGTGGAGCAGGTTCTCTCGGCAGCACGCGCCGAGGACCGGCGTGTGCGCGCTCAGCTCGAGCGCGTGCCGCTTTCCGATCTCCTGCGCCGCTGCATCGCGGAGATCCAGCAGATCCATCAGCTTCCCGACCGGGCCGTCGCGTTCGAGTCAGACGTCGATGCCCAGGTGCGCGGCAGTGCGGGCGAGTTGGCCGTCGTGTTCCACAACCTGCTCGAAAACGCCGTCAAGTATTCCGACGCCCCGGTAGAGGTGAGCGTGCGCGTGCGCGGTCCGGTAGATGGCCGGGTGAACGTCGAAATCCGAGACCGCGGTGTGGGCATTCCGTCGGACGAGCTGCGCAAGATCTTTCAACGCTTCTACCGAGCCGGCCGGGACGTGCAGCGCACGGCGTCGGGTCTCGGCCTCGGACTTTTCATCGTGCGCAACCTGGTGCGCCGCCAGGGGGGGCGCGTGGTCGCACGCAGCGATGGCTCTGGTCAGGGCAGTCGATTCGTTGTCACCCTGCGGGCCTGCTGATGGCGAGGATACTGGTCGTCGAGGACGAGGATCACATCGCGCGGGGGCTCCAGTTCAATTTGGAAGCCGAGGGGCACGAGGTGACCTTGGAGGCGAGCGGCTCTGGCGCCTCCGAGCGGCTTGAAAGCGCGGACGCGGGCTGGGACCTGGTCATCCTCGACCTGATGCTCCCCGGCATGAGCGGCTTCGAGGTGGCCCGTCGGGCACGTGCCGCCGGCACCCTGATTCCCATCCTCATCCTGACTGCGAAAGACGATACGCGCGACCTGGTGCGGGGTCTCGAGGAGGGTGGGGACGACTATTTGACCAAACCCTTCGAGCTCGACGAGCTCCTGGCGCGTGTGCGCGGGCTCCTGCGCCGACGCCGGTGGGACGGGGCCGAGAGTCCGTCGCTGTTTCCGCGCGAAGTGTGGATCGGCGAGTCACAGGTCCACTTCGACCGCTTCGAGATCGATACGCCTCGGGGAAAGATTAGTCTCACGACGCGCGAGGCCGGCCTGTTGCGCGCTCTGGTAGCTCGCGAGGGCGAGGCGGTGACGCGGGGCGAGCTCCTGGAGGAGGTCTGGGGCCTGCGCCCGGACACGCGCACCCGCGTCGTAGACAGCTTCGTGGTGCGCTTGCGTCGCTATCTGGAGCGCGACCCCTCCCACCCGCGGCATATCGTCTCGGTGCGCGGCCACGGATACCGATTTCTCCGCTGATGTGCCGTGCCCACGGGTACGGGATGCGATGCCGTGCTCGGCCTGCGACCGCGCTGAGGCGTCGTGTCCGCCCCGCCGCCCGGGTCGCGCAGTCGGTGCCTACAGCTCGATCGATTCCTCGATGAGCATGACCGGAATGCCGTCGTCCACGGGGTAGAGGATCTTCCCGTCTTCGCGGACGAGGCCTTCGGCCGGAGGCTCGTCGAGTTGTGTGCCGCCTCGGTTGCGGACACCGCCGGCGCGGATGTCGCTGGCCAGCTTGGTGAGCACGTCGTCGGAAGCCGGAGATACCGGCTGCTTGGTCTCGGGGCAGACCAGGATTTCGAGCAGTTCCTCGCTCACGGGCATGGGCGATTCTCCTCTCCGGTTTGAACCTCGTCGACGTAGCCTAGCTGACGCAGCGGCTCGCGTTGGACGCGATCGAAGGCCGCCGGGGCATCGCCCCGGTGCTCCGCGAGGAGGGCGTCGCGTTCCCGGCGGAGCCTCTCGGCGATCTGGGGGTGCTCCCCGATCGCATTCCGGTCTCGCCGGGATTTACATCCGTCACCGCAACGCGGCCGGTGTTTGGGGGAGACCTCGAGCGCGTCGCCAGTGCGGCCGAGGGGATTGCCCGCAGGGTGTCGATCGTGGCCCGCACCGGGTCGGGCAGCCGCCGCGTGGACCCGAGCCGCAGACCGGATCCGCGAGCCCGGCATCGAGAACATAAGGTATTGAAATAACTCACTATTTGGTTTTGGATCGAGCGGTGGTGCCGGCCCGTCGCCGCGCATGGGAATATCGATACGCCGCGTCTTGACTGCGAGGGGCGCATTCAGTATCCACGCCCCGGATTTTCGGAAAGCAGGGGTCGCGTCGATCCGGGCGCGGCATCGCGCATCCGTTCACCGCTGCTTCGACCGGATCACGTCCAGGGCGGTCGTGGCCGATCGACCGCTGACCGCTGTGGACCCGACGAAGGGAATAGATCTCCCGCATGAGACCCAACGTCGGGCGTCGCCTTGCTCTTTTCCTACCGCTGTGCAGCGCGGTCCTCGGTGTGGCGCTCCTCGCGGGCGGGCGGGTGGCGGGCTCGTCTGAGCAGCAGTCGGGTGAGGTGCTCGTCGCGGGGAGTATCTGTGAGGCCCAGGAGCTCAAGCACCGCAAGCAGGTCGATCCTTCGCTGGAGATCGAGATTCCGCCGAAGTACGACACGCCCTGGCCCACGCGAGCCGCGTGCCGCTCGTACGTCGCCGCAGAGGATCCCAATACGCCGGGCCCGGTGCAGCCGATTCCGTTCAGCCACAAGCACCACGCCGGCGACTTCGAGATCGAGTGTCTTTATTGCCACACCGGCACCGATCGCTCCTCCGCTGCGGGCGTGCCGTCGGTGGAGGTATGCATGGGCTGTCACGCCCAGTTTCCGGCGGGCTACGACGAGTTCGAGGGAATCCGGGTGCTCAAGCAGGATTGGGAGGAGCAGCGGCCGACCGAATGGGAGCGGGTCTATTGGCTGCCCGATTACGTCCGATTCCGCCACAACCGGCACATTGCGGCGGGGATCGAATGCCAGGCCTGCCACGGTGAGGTCGCGGAGATGGAAAAGATCTCCAAGATCAAAGACACCAAGTGGTGGCCCTGGCTTCTCCCGACACATACGCTCGAGATGGGTTGGTGCATCAAGTGCCACCGCCAGAACGGCGTGTCGCAAGACTGTTACACCTGCCACTACTGAGGAAGATTCGGGGACCTTTATCGTATGGCCGCAATCGATCGTCGCGACTTTCTGAAGCTCGTCGGTGTCGGTGCGGGTACGGCTGCCGCAAGCAGCGGTGGTTGCTATCGATACTCGGATCTCCCCGTGAAGCTGATTCCCTACGTCGTGCAGCCCGAGGAGATCACTCCGGGCATCGCCGTCGATTACGCCTCAACCTGCCTGGAATGCCCCAGCGCCTGCGGTCTTCACGTGCGGACGTGCGAGGCCCGACCCGTGAAGCTCGAGGGCAACCCGGACCACCCGGTGAATCGGGGCGCGCTCTGTGCCCGGGGACAGGCGAGCATCGGCCGCACCTACCACCCGGACCGCTACCGCGGGCCCCTGAAGCGCGGGTCCGACGGAGCGCTGGCGCCGACCACGTGGGAAGAAGCTGCCGCGCTGCTCGCCGCGAAGCTGGGCACAGCGGGCCCCGCGGCGCGTTTTCTGACGGCACCCATGGGTCCGACGCTTTCCGGACTTCTGGACCACTTCGCAGTGGCAACGGGGGGCGGACCGCGCGTCGAGTACGTTCCCATCGATCGGGGCGCGCTGCGTCAGGCCGCCACTGAAGTATTCGGTCAGAAGTCCGAGCCGATTTTCGACCTGACGGAAACGGATTTCGTCATCGACTTTGGTGGTGATTTCCTCGACTCGGGACCGTCGCCCGTCGAGCTGCAGCGCCAGTTCAAACAGGCGCGCGACGTTTTGACGCAAGCGGGCAGGGACGCCCGTTTCGTCTACGTTGGACCGCGTCTTTCGACTACGGCGGGCAACGCAGACGAGTGGGTGACGGCAAAGCCCGGAACCGAAGGGCTCTTGGCGCTCGCCATCGCGAAGGTGGCCTTCGATGAGCGCAGGGGGAGCGGCCTGCCTGTGGGCGGTGATCCCGGGGTGATCGGCGGATTGCTCTCCGGCTTCGAGGTGGGGGGGATGGCCGACCGGACCGGGGTGTCGGCGAAGCAGATCGAGAGCCTGGGAAAGGCGGCGGCTTCAGCGCGTCGCGCCGTGGCACTTCCGCCGGGTCCCGGGCTCGAGGGCGCCAACGCCGTTGCCGCCAATGCCGCGGTGTTGCTTCTCGACGCCGTCCTGGGTGCCGTCGGCGAGAGTGTGAACCTCGTGCCGGTTCGCGATGACGCGAGCTACGCAGACGTGAAGCAACTGGTCGAAGACATGCGCGCCGGTCGGGTAGACGTGCTCATGCTGCACGGCGGCAATCCGGTCTACTCGTTGCCCGAGCTCGGCTTTGCCGACGCCTTGAAGCAGGTGGATCTGGTCGTCTCCTTTGCGTCCCTCCCCGATGAGACCAGCGAACTCGCGGACCTCGTTCTCCCGGACCACACCCCTCTCGAGTCCTGGGGCGATGCGGCTCCGCGCCCGGGTGTGCGTTCGATCGTCCAGCCCACCCTGCGACCGCTCTATGACACCCAGGCGCTCGGAGACAGCCTGCTCCAGGTCGGTCGTGCCATGGGTGATGACGTGGCTGGGAAGTTTCCGGAGGGAAGCTTCCGGCAGGTTCTCGAGACCGCGTGGGCTGACACCGACTGGCGCCAGGCCCTGGGCCGCGGAGGCGTGTTTACCGCAGTGCCTGCTGCGGGCGGCACCGTAAAGCGCAGCGCGGCGCGGATCGCGTTCGACGATCCGAAGTTCGAAGGCGACGGCGATTTCGTGCTGCTCTCGCAGCCGTCTCCCCTCCTCTACGATGGGCGGGGTGCCACTCTGCCTTGGTTGCAGGAGATTCCCGATCCGGTCACCAAGATTGCCTGGCAGTCCTGGCTGGAAGTGAATCACGAAATAGCGAAGAAGCTCGGTGTCGCCGAAGGGGATGTGGTGTCGATCGAGACGGCTGCCGGCTCGGCGGAAGTCCCGGTCTTCCCGCGCGGCGGCATCCGTGAGGACGTGGTCGCGCTGGCGATGGGGCAGGGTCACAAAGTCGGTCTCTTCGCGTCACACGCGAACGACGGCGAACCCGGCGAGGCGCGCGGGGTCAACGCATTCGAGCTGCTTCCGGCGGTTACCGACGAGGCGGGTGGCCGCGCCTGGCTCACGACCAAGGCTCGAATCACTCCGACGGGCAAACACCGCCGGCTGGCGAACACGCAGCGCAGCGACAACAAGCGTCGCCGCCAGCTCGGCGAGGCGATCAGCCTGGCCACGCTGGCTCGGGGCGACTGGAACGCCGAGGCGCGCAGCGAATTCCACGGCAGGCACGGCGAGGCCGATCACGGTGGAGGGAACTACGAGGCGGCTCACGCAAACGCTGAGGATCACGGCGAGGGGAGCCAAACGGCCACTGACGACGCTGCCGCTGCCGGTCACGGCGCGGCTGCGGCTGCCGGTCACGGCGCGGCTACTGCCCACGAGATTCTCCGTCCCTTCGATCCCACCGCCGATGCCTACGACGACAGCCCCTACCGCTGGGGCATGAGCATCGACCTCGACCGATGCAGCGGGTGCAGCGCCTGTGTGGTGGCGTGCTCGATCGAGAACAACGTTGCGACCGTCGGGGAGAAGGCCGTGCTTCGGAACCGGCAGATGCAGTGGCTGCGCATCGAGCGCTTCATCGGCGAGGGCGACGACGAACTCCTCACGGGCCGCACGCGCCCCGAAGATCGCGAGAAGCTCGGCAACGTCGATGTGCGCCACTCGCCGATGCTGTGCCAGCAGTGCGGCGCCGCACCCTGCGAGCCCGTGTGTCCCGTTCTGGCCACCTATCACACCGGTGAAGGCCTGAACGCGATGATCTACAACCGCTGCATCGGCACGCGGTACTGCGCCAACAACTGTCCTTATAAGGTCCGCCGCTTCAACTGGTTCGACTACGAGATCCACAACTTCCCGGAGCCGATGCGTCTGATGCTGAATCCGGACGTCACCGTGCGCGGCCAGGGTGTGATGGAGAAGTGCAATTTCTGCGTGCAGCGCATCCAGCAGGCTCGCCAGCTCGCGAAAGACGAGGGCCGCCCGATTGCCGATGGCGAAGCCGTGCCGGCCTGTGAGCAGACCTGTCCCAGCAACGCGATCGTCTTTGGAAACTTGAAGGACGCGAAGAGCGAGGCGCGGACGCAGATCCAAGAGAACCAGGGGCGCACCTACCACGCGCTGCAGGTGCTCAATACGCGACCGGGGATCACCTATCTGGCCCGGGTGGAACGTTCCACAGACGGGGAGGACCACGGATGACGCCGCCTCCCGCCGAGTCTGTCGCCGCCATGATCCGGCCGGCCCCGGCCCCGCCGGATTCTCCGGTCAACCGCGATCTCCTGCGGGTGATGGATGGAACCTCCGCTGGCTATTGGCTCCTGGTGCTGATCGCCGCTGGCTTCCTTGGCCTCGGGGGCGGGATCTGGATCTGGCAGGTCTACGCAGGCCTCGGCATCGCCGGCTACCAGCATCCCATTTTCTGGGCCACCTACATCGTCACGTTCGTGTTCTGGGTCGGCATTGCCCACGCCGGCACGCTGATCTCGGCCATTCTCTACCTCTTCCGCGCCAAGTGGCGGAATGCGATCAACCGCAGTGCAGAGCTCATGACCGTGGTCGCCGTGCTCACGGCCGCCCAGTTCCTGGGCATCCACGTGGGCCGGATCTGGAAGTCGTACTTCATCCTGCCGTACCCCAACCAGCGCGCGCTGTGGGTGAACTTCAAGAGCCCGCTGCTCTGGGATACGTTCGCCATCTCGACGTATTTGACGATCTCGGTCCTCTTCCTCTTCGTCGGCCTGATTCCCGACTTCGCGATCGCACGCGACCGTGTCGCTGGCTGGCGCAAGCCGCTCTACTCGCTGCTGGCGGGTGGCTGGCAGGGCACCGCGCGCCAGTGGAAGGCGCACAACCGCAGCGTTCTCCACCTCTCCGGGCTCGCGACGCCGCTGGTCCTCTCGGTGCACAGCGTCGTTTCCTGGGACTTCGCCATGGCGATCGTCCCCGGCTGGCACGCCACCATATTTGGTCCCTATTTCGTGGCCGGCGCAATCTTTTCCGGCTTCGCCATGGTGCTGACGGTGATGATCCCGGTACGCCGGATCTACGGGCTCGAGGAGTACATCACCGACTATCACCTCGACAACATGTCGAAGTTCCTGCTGCTCACCTCAACGATCGTTGCCTACGCCTACGGCTCGGAGTACTTCATCGCCTGGTACGGCGGGGTCGAGGCCGAGCAGACCTCTTTCTGGATGCGCGCCTTCGGGCCGTACTGGGTCAGTGCCTGGATCATGATCCTCTGCAACGGCGTCTTTCCCCAGCTGCTGTGGATTCGGAAACTGCGGACCAACGTCCCCTTCCTGTTCGTATTGTCGGTGTTGGTCAACATCGGCATGTGGTTCGAGCGCTACGTCATCATCGTCTCGGGCCTCTCGCGTGAGTACGATCCGGCGGTCTGGGGCCTGTACACGCCGAACTACGCCGAGCTGGGCATCGTGGCCGGGAGCTTCGGGTTCTTCGCCTTTTTATTCCTGATCTTCCTGAAGCTGGTTCCGGTAGTGGCGATCGCCGAGGTGAAGGAGACCGTGATCCACGCGCGCATGCACGATGAGGGAGCGCACTGATGCCGAGACTGCGCGGTGCCTACGACCGGCCCGATCGGATTGCCGAAGCCGTGACGCGGCTCAAGGGTCGCGGTTATACCGACCTCGAGACGTACGCCCCGGCCCCGTTCGCCGAGGTGGACGACGCCGTGGACGCGAAGCCGAGTCTCGTGCGCCTCTTCACCCTGGTCGGCGGTCTCACCGGCGTCGTGACCGGCTACGCACTCACGATCTGGATGGCCAACGACTGGCAGATCATGCTGGGGGGCAAGCCCTTCACGTCCATTCCTCCCTACACGATCATCGCCTTCGAACTCACGATCCTCTTTGGCGGTGTTCTGACCGTGTTGGGACTGTTCGGCATCGGTCGGATCTATCCGCGCAAGCTCGACTCCGCCTACGATCCGAGGTTTTCCGCAGAGGAGTTCGGGCTGGTGGTGAACTGTCTGGATCGCGATGTCGTGGAGATCGAGGAAATGATGCGGGTTCACGGAGCGGTGGAGGTGACGCTTGTCGAGTCGTAATCGGCGCATGCGCGATCTCTACGTGCTCGGAGCCCTCCTGCTCACGACTTCCGTCGGTTGCTGGGAGCAGTGGTCGAATGCCTGGTTCCCGCAGATGAAGTGGCAGATCTCCGTGCATCCCTTCAGAAGCACCGACCACGATGGCAAGGTGGATCTGTTCCTACCCCCCGAAGGCCCAGTGCCGGTCGGCGCCCCCGGCACCCCGCTGATGTCGAAGCTCGACGAGGCCGCCCAGTCTGCAGTGCCCAATCCCCGTCCGGCGACACTGGCCTCCCTCATGAATGGCCGGGAGCAATTCGATATCTTCTGCGCTCCCTGCCACGGCGCCACTGGTGCCGGCGACGGCCCGGTGAGCATGATGGGGCCGGTGCAGGGACCGTTGGCCGGCGTGCTGCCGCTTACCGGTGCCGCGAACATCGTGCGGATTCGGACCGACGGGCACCTCTACGCGACCATCCGTTACGGGCGCCGGCGGATGCCCGCTTATCAGCGGATCGACGAGGACAGCCGCTGGGACATCGTGAACTACGTCCGAAACCTGAACGGTCAGCAGGGGGTGGCGGCACAGTGAGCGGTCCTCCCGTCTATCGCGCGAATCCGCGGCCGTTGCCGGGCGCCCTGGTGGGCCTGTGTGGAATCCTGATCGCGATCGGAGCCGTGGCGTTCACGCTGGGCCTGATGACCGATCCGGCTACGACCTGGCGCGCCTACCAGGTGAACTTCCTCTACTTTGCTGGGCTCTCTCAGGGGGGATTGGCGCTGGCCTGTGCTCTCCTCATCATCGGTGCGCGTTGGGCGGGCCCGGTCCGGCATGTCGCCGAGGGTCTGGCGGCCTGGGTGCCGATCACGTTCGTCCTGGCGGTCGTCGGAATCTTTGGCGGTGAGTACATTTTCAGCCTCTGGTGGCACGGGGCGCCGTATCCCAAGCAGAACTGGCTCACACCGGCCCGTGTCTACGGAACAGACCTCACGATTCTGGGTGTGTGCGCCCTGCTCTCGGTGGCCCATCTCCGCGCTTCCTTCCGGCCGGCGCTCCAGGGGGCGGCGGATAGCGGCGGTCCCTGCAAGGGCATGTTCGAGCGTTGGACCCGCGACTGGAAGGGTCAGGCGGCCGAGTGGGAAGCCTCTCGCAAGCGGCTTACTGTACTGGCGTCGCTCGGCGCGCTGCTCTTTGCGTTCGGCTACGGAATGATCGGGTTCGACCAGGTGATGTCACTGACACCGACCTGGTTCTCGAACATCTTTCCCTGGTACTTCGCCTGGGGTGCTTTCCTCTCGGGCGTTGCCATGACCGCGCTGCTCTGTGTCCTGCTGCGACGCGCACCGGGTTGGGAGAGTCAGATCACGCCATCCCGCCTTCACGATCTGGGCAAGTTGGTCTTCGCCTTTTCGATCTTCTGGATGTATCTCTTCTTCTCTCAGTACATCGTGATCTGGTACGGGAACCTCCCCGAGGAGACCCAATTCTTCCAGACGCGTCTCGGCTCCCAGTTCCTCCAGGACACCTGGCACTGGCGCACGGCGCGCCTGAACGAGCCCTACGTGAAGCTGGCTCTCGTGACCTGGTTCGCCTGCTGGTGGGTTCCCTTCTTTGTGCTCTTGGGTCAGGCACCCAAGCGGACACCGCAGATCCTGGGGACCGTGGCTGCCGTGGTGCTTGTCGGGTTCTGGTTGGAACGCAACATGCTGGTGTGGCCTTCCCTGGTGCCTGACGACGGCTCCGCCTGGTTCGGGCCGATCCAGATCGGTGTCGCTCTCGGCTTCCTCGGGGCCTTCGTCCTGGTCCAGATCGTCTTCCATCGCATATTCCCGACGCTTCCGTTGCCGTCCGAGGATTGACCGGGGAGCGGAAAGCTACGCTCACTTCATGTCTGCAGTAGAAGACTCCGCTGAGGAGGTTCGCCTCCGGCCGGGTCCCAACATCGAACTCGACAACGCAGGCTTCAGCCACCCGCTCAGTCCACGCAGCACGCGCAGCGGATACACCCGCTACGGCGAGATCAACCACATCGGTGTCTCCGATCGCGGCGTCTGGATCGCTTCGGAGAACGACCTCATCGTCGTGCCGCACGAGCGGTTTGCGGCTGCCGGCGAGGACACGCGCTTTGCCCACTCATTGGTGCGCCGAATTCGCCGGTTTCCAGACGGCGAGGCGCGCCTGGCGCGGATGGCCGAACTCGACCTGCTCGGTGCCCGCGACGCGCGTCCCGTCGCGACCCTTGGGCTCATCGCCTTGTGTGCGGTCGGCTTTGCGCTCGATTGGCTGGTGCGGCCCGCGGTAAATCTTGTCGGTTCGTTCAGTCCCCGCCTGACGATGGATGGGGACATCTGGCGGGTGGTGACCGGGAATCTGCTGCACGGTTTCCCGCTGCACTTTGTACTCAATGTCGTCGGGCTCTACATCCTCGGTCGCATGGTCGAGCGGGTGCTCGGGAGCGAGCGAACCGTATGCATCATGGGGGGGGCCGCGCTCAGCGCGATGGGTTTGAGCGGGTGGCTGGCGCCCGAGCACGTCGTCGGCATCTCGGGGGTCGTGCTCGGGCTGGCCGGCGCGCTGGTGTGGATCGAGTGGCGCCGGCGCTCGGAACTCCCCGCGTGGTGGCGCTTCCCGCGCCGGGTGCGGCAGGTGGTGGTCACCGCACTGGTTCTGGACCTGGTTCTCGGACCCCTGTTTCTCCCTTTCATCGCCGGTGCGGCCCACTTTGGCGGCTTCATCGGCGGTGCTGCGGTGGCCGGGCTGATGACGCGGCGCGGCTTGATTGCAGGGCCCGGTCGCCTCGTCCGGGTGGCGAGTGTCTCCATCGTTGCGATCACGGCGCTGGCGGTGGGGGCGGCGGGCCTGCAGCTTTCCCGCGACGACTACGTAGCCTGGCACCTCACGCGGCTCGCGAGCCTGGAGGGCATCCCTGCTGCGGAACTCAACAACGCCGCATGGTTCATCGCGATCGGCAAGGAGGTGACCGAGGCGCAGCTCGAAGCCGCCCTGAAACTCGCCGAGCGCGCCGTGGACGAGACGGGCGGCGAGCATGCCACCATGATCGACACGTTGGCCGAGCTGCAGTTCCAGCTGGGGCACTCGGAAGCCGCGGTTGTGACCATCGACCGGGCGATTGCACTCGAGCCCGAGGAATCCTACTACCGGGAGCAGCGTCGGCGCTTCACGGGAGAGCGGCCCGCTCACGACCGGCCGCCCGATCCGTTGTTCCGCCCCCGGGAGCGCTCGCTTCCGGTACCCGCGTTGAAAGAGGGCGAGGTTCCGGTGTGACTTGTTCGCCGTCTTCCGCGATCACGATCCGGCCGTCGAAGGCGTCGCCGATCATGTTCGTGACCTGGAAGTCGTAGACGGGCGGCGGCCGCAGACGCACCAGGACCAGGGTGTCGACGCCGGCTTCCTGGGCCAGCCGTGCGACGGATTCCAAGGGCGTGTGGAGTCGAGCCTCGCGCCGCAAGCGGTCGGGATCGGTCTCGATTCCGGCCGCTTGGGCCTCCTCGGGGCTCGGCACGTAGGCGGCCTCGCGCACCAGCAGGGCGGCGCCGTTCGCGAAGTTGGCGAGTGCCTCCTCGTTGCCCGGGAAGGGCGCAATCACCAGCGCCCGTCCGTCGGCGTCGAAGCGCCAGGCCAGTCGTTTCGACGGACCGTCTGAGAGCGTCAGGGCGTGGATCGTGAGGCCGTTGCGCGTTCCCACCATGGCGCCGTCCACTTCTTCCACCTCGAGCCGTCCGCCCGCCTCCGGCAGCGCCAGTTCCGCAGCGCGCGCGTCTGCGCCCCGATGCGCCGCCTGGATTCCTGCGACCAGCGCACGGGTACCGGGGGGACCCACCACCTGCAGGGGCTGGGCGCGTCCGGCCAGCCAGCCGGTGAGCAGCAGGTCGTCGAGCCCGACCGTGTTCTCGGGCGCCAGGCTGGTGAGGTAGACGGTTGCGGGTTGGGCCAGCGGGATCTCCGCGGCGCGCAGGGCTTCGGCCACGCCGCGGCCCGCGTCCACCAGCGCGACGCGCTGCCCGAGCCCGACGGCCAGCACCGGGCCGAGCCGCTGCGGGTTTTCCCAAGCTCCGCCGGTTCCCGCTGTCACAAGGGTCAGCGTTTCGAAGTTGCGCGGCTCGATCGGCACAAAGCCCGCCGCGCCCTCCACGAGGCGCGAGCCCAGCCAGGCGAGCGCCCAGACAGCGGCGAGCAGGCCGAGCGCGGCGAACAATGCCACCCTGCGGACGTTCATTCGAAGACCACGGTCTTGTTCCCGTGCACCAGGACCCGGTTTTCCAGGTGGCAACGCACCGCGCGAGAAAGGGTCGTGCGCTCCACGTCGCGTCCCTTGCGCACGAGGTCTGCCACCGAGTGCCGGTGCGAGGCCCGGATCGCGTCCTGCGCGATGATGGGCCCCTCGTCCAGGTCTCGCGTCGCGTAGTGGGCCGTGGCGCCGATCAGCTTCACCCCGCGCTCGTATGCCTGGTGGTAGGGGCGTCCCCCGCTGAACGCGGGCAGGAACGAGTGGTGGATGTTGATTACCGGCCGGTCGAATCGGTCGAGAAACTCTCCCGAGAGCACTTGCATGTAGCGTGCGAGCACGGCGAGGTCGATCCGGTATTCGGAGAGCAGCGCCAACTGCCTCGCCTCCTGTTCGGCGCGTGTTTCCTTCGCGATGGGGACGACCCGGTACGGGATTCCGAATTGCTCTGCGACGGGGGCCTGGTCCGGGTGATTGCTCACGATGAGCGGGATCTCACAGCGCAGATCGCCCGCCTGATGCCGCAGCAACAGGTCGTAGAGGCAGTGATTCGTCTTCGACACGAAGATCGCCAAGCGGGCCAGTCTGTCGCCGTACACGATGCGCCACGCCATCTCGAGGGGCTGTGCCACGTCGGAGATCGCACCCTCCAGGGTGAGGCGGTCGGTGCGTGACTCCGCGAGGTCGAAGTGGATGCGCTGGAAGAAGACGCCGGCGGACCGGTCCGTGTGCTGGTCTGCCTCGAGGATGTTGGCGCCGTGGCCGTGGAGCACCTGGGCCAGGGTGGCCACGATGCCGCGCCGATCGGGGCAGGACACGAGCAGGGTGGCGGTCGGGTCTGCGAGTGCCGCGGGCATGGGGCTGCGAGTGTAGACCGGCGGTCTCCGAATTCGACTCTGGAAGCTTTTCGGTGTGTCCGATAAGGTCTGGGTCAGGGGGCCTCACTCGCCCCCGAGTCTCTGCCGACTGGGCCATAGGGGTCCGGAACCTGGTGGAGGCGGCCCGAGGGGGGCGGTATCGGCGACCACCCTGGTTCTCGGGACTCAATGCGGGGTCTGGGCCCCGCAGGAAGTTCTCTATGCCGGCTTGGGAGGTGAATCGGTGCAACATCAATGTACTGCGGCGAGTGAGGTGATGAAGGCGTTCCGACGTCACACCGAATAGCCAATCAGCCTCGGTGTAGCCGGGACGTAGTCCCAGCATCACCGCCCCCGGGAGTGCGGACGCCGTAGCCGCAGCGGGCCTCTGGCCCGCTCCCGGGGGCTTTTTGCGTCCGGTGCCGCACGTATAATCGGGTGCCGTAGCCGCAGCGGGCCTCTGGCCCGCTCCCGGGGGCTTTTTGCGTCCGGTGCCGCACGTATAATCGGGTGCCGTGTCCGAGGTCTCCCGCGATGCCCTGACGCCCCTCGTTTTTCTGGAGCGCACCGTGCGCGTCTTTCCCCGGAAGACTGCGGTCGTCTACGGAAACCGCCGCTGGACCTGGTCGGAATTCGCCCAGGAAGTCGGCCGCTTTGCCGGCGCCCTGGCGCGCGCCGGTATCGAGCCCGGAGACCGGGTTGCGGTTCTCGCGCCCAATGTGCCCACGGTACTGGCGGCACACTTCGCCGTGCTCGGACTGCGTGCGGTGCTCGTCACCATCAACACGCGGCTCTCGGCCGACGAGGTGGGTTATATCCTCAACCACTCGGGGGCGCGGGTGGTCCTCGTGGATCCCGAACTCGCCGACCGGGTGAGCGATGCTCCGCGTCTCGATGCCTCTCCGCTATTGGTGAACCTCGAGGATCCGATCGCCGGTGTGGCCGGGTCGCCACTCGACGGGCCCAGCTTCGACGCATTCGTAGATGGCGCCGATGTGTTGCCGGTCACCGGCGGCACCGATGACGAGGATCGCGTTACGTCGATCAACTACACGTCGGGAACCACCGGCCGGCCCAAGGGCGTGATGTACACCCACCGCGGCACGGCCCTCAACGCGCTCAGCGAGATGATCGTTCACAAGCTCGAGCGCGATTCGGTCTTTCTCTGGACGCTTCCCCTCTTCCACTGCAACGGGTGGTGCTTTCCCTGGGCGGTGACGGCCGCCGCCGGCACCCACGTGATGCTCCGAGCCATCGAGAGCCGGCGCATTCTCGAGCTGGTGAAGGCGGAAGGTGTCACTCACTTCAATGGCGCGCCCACGGTGCTGCTCATGTTGGCGGAGGCGCCCGAGGCGAAGGGGGTTCGTTTCGACCCGCCGATCCGCGTGGCGACGGGCGGCTCCCCACCGTCCCCGACGTTGCTGGGCCGCATGGAAGAACTCGGCGTGAAAGTCATCCACCTCTACGGCCTCACCGAGACGTACGGGCCCCACGTCTATTGCGAGATGCAGCCCGAGTGGGAGGGTCTCGACGTCGAGGGGCGCGCCCGGGTGATGGCTCGTCAGGGCGTTCCCTATCAGATCGCCACCCACCTGCGCGTCGTCGATGAAGGGATGCGCGACGTACCCGCGGATGCGGAGTCGATGGGCGAGGTGGTGATGCGCGGGAACAACGTGATGAAGGGTTACTTCGAGGATCCGGAGGCCACGGCCGAGGCTTTTCGTGGCGGCTGGTTTCATTCGGGTGATCTCGGCGTCGTCCACCCGGACGGATACATCGAACTGCGTGACCGCAAGAAGGACATGATCATCAGCGGCGGCGAGAACATTTCGACGATCGAAGTGGAGCATACGCTGGTCAAGCACCCCGCAGTGCTGGAATGTGCAGTCGTTGCCATGCCCCACGAAAAGTGGGGTGAGGTGCCGAAGGCTTTCGTCACCCTGCGTCCGAACGCCGGTGTCACGGAGGCGGACCTGATTGCTTTCTGCCGCGAGCAGATCGCCCACTTCAAGTGCCCGAAGGCGATCGAGTTCACCGAACTTCCGAAGACCTCGACGGGAAAGATCCAGAAGTTCCGGTTGCGGGAAAAGGAATGGGCCGGACGCGACACGCGCATCCAGTGAGGGGCACAGCGCCGGCGTTCAGGGCCGGCCCAGTTCGCGCAGCCGGGCTTCGACTCGCGCCACGTCGGAAGGCACGTCCACCGGCGAACTCACCCAGCCCTCCACGACGGCGCAGCGAATCCGGTACCCGTTCTCCAGTGCGCGAAGCTGTTCGAGGGCCTCAGCGCGCTCGGCATCCGTCGGCTCGAGTCGCATGTACTCCGCGAGGAAATCCCGCCGGTAGGCGTAGAGACCCACGTGTTGCCAGTAGCGCGGCGGTTTTTCCGGATTGCGCAGCGCCGGGATTCGGCTGCGCGAGAAGTAGAGGGCGTGTCCGCTGCGGTCCAGCACTACCTTCACCCGGTTGGGATCGTCGATCGCCGCGCCTTCGAGGGGGTGGACGAGCGTTGACATCGGAACCTGGGAATCCCGGCAGAGCGCCTCTACCACTGCGTCTATCGCGAAGCCCTCGATCAGCGGCTCGTCGCCCTGGACATTTACGATCACGTCGTCGTCGAGGCTCTCTGCGACCTCGGCGAGACGATCCGTACCCGTCGGGTGGTCCCCGCGAGTCATCACGACTTCCGCACCGAACTGGCGACAGGTCTCCGCGATGCGCTCGTCGTCCGTGGCTACGATCACGGCGCGCAGGCTCTTGGCCGTCCGGGTGCCCTCCCAGACGCGCCGGATCATCGGGATTCCCGCGATCGGCGCGAGCGGCTTGCCCGGGAACCGCACCGACTGGTACCGCGCCGGGATCACGGCCACCGCACGCATGGCGGCATCGTACCCGATGGGTACCTTTCTCGCCGTGAACGAGGGCCCGTGTGGTCTCGATTGCTGGTCGCGAAGCCGAGGAGGAAAAGATGTCCACGTTTGGAATTCTGGTCGGAGGGGGACCGGCGCCGGGCATCAACGCTGTCATCGCCGCGGCTACGACTGTCGCCACGCGCCGCGGCGCGAAGGTCATCGGCCTGCTCGACGGTTTCAAGTGGATCATGGAGGGGCGCACGGACCACACGCTCGTGCTGGACGAGGCGGCCGTGGCCGGTCTCCACCTCCGCGGGGGCACCGTGCTGCACACCGCGCGGGCGAATCCGACCCGGAAGCGCGAGCACCTCGAGAACTGCGTCAAGGCGCTGGAGAGCCTCGGCATCGATCATCTGCTCACGATCGGCGGGGACGATACGGCCACGTCGGCGAGTCGCGTCGCCGAGGCGGCCGGCGGACGAATCCGCGTCGCCCATGTTCCCAAGACGATCGACAACGACCTGCCCCTGCCGCCCGGCATCCCGACCTTCGGCCACGATACGGCGCGGGAGCACGCCACTGCGGTGGTCGAGCGCATTCTCGCCGACTGCGAGTCGACCCAGCGCTGGTTTTTCATCGTGATGATGGGCCGGCAGGCGGGTCACCTGGCGCTCGGCGCCGGCAAGGCCGCCGGCGCGCCCCTGGTGCTGATTCCGGAGGAGTTTGCTCCGCCCATCCGGCTCGCCGACCTGGTGCGGGTGCTCGAGGGCGGCATCGTGAAGCGTCTCGCGCGGGGTCGGGCCGACGGTGTGGCCGTGATTGCCGAGGGCGTGATGGAGTACATGGACCCGGACGATCCGCATCTGGTGGACGTGCCGCGAGACGAGCACGGCCACATCCGGCTGGCCGAGATTCCGATCGCCAAGCTGCTGCGGACGGCCGTCCAGGACGAGTTGGCGCCCCGCGGTGTGAAGGTGGCGATCGGGGAGAAGGAGGTCGGCTACGAGTTGCGTTCCGGCTACCCGACCGCGTGCGACCGCGACTACTGCCTCGATCTCGGTGCCGGAGCGGTGGAGGTGCTTCTCTCCGGCGAATCGGGTGTGCTCGTGACGCGCCGGGGCGGACGCATCGTTCCGGTTCCCTTCCAGGAGATCATCGATCCCGAAACCGGACGCTCGCGAACGCGGCAGGTCGACCTGGATTCGATCGTGTGGCAGACGTGCCTCGCTCTCCAGGAGCGCATCGAGCCCGCGGACCTGGCCGATCCGGAGCGTCTCGCAGAGATCGCTCGAGCGGCGGGTTTGTCTCCCGAGGCCGCGAGGGAATATTTCGGCTCCAGGTGAGTTCGCCCTGCCCCGGCCGGTCGCGAGCCGGGGCTTGCAAGCTGGGAGCGGCCTGGTAAAAACCCGCGGCGTCCGCATGTCCCGATCCTGGCAGCGCATTCCCGACCGCGTGCTTCCGTCGCCCGAGCGGCGGTCTCTTCCCCGGCCGGTTGCGCTGCGGCGCATGCTCGGCCCCAGCGTGATCCTGGTGGGGCTCTCGATCGGGAGCGGCGAGTTCGTGCTCTGGCCCAGGCTCACGGTCGAGTGGGGCTTCGCGCTCTTCTGGGCCTGCTGGACGGGTGTCACGCTTCAGTTCTTCCTCAATATGGAAATCGAACGCTGGACGCTCGCAACCGGGGAGAGCGCCGTCATCGGCTTCGTCCGCCTCTCTCGCTTCTGGGCGCCGGCCTTTCTGCTCTGCTCCACCGTGCCCTGGATCTGGCCCGGCTGGGCGACCGGGGCGGCCACGCTGCTCTCCTGGGAAATCGATGTTCCGATCGTCCCCGGTGCCATCGCCGGACTCGTCGCTTGCGGCCTCACCCTGTCGGTTGGACCGGTGGTCTACCGCACGGTCGAAACCATCCAGGTGGTTCTTGTCGCCGTGATCTTCGCGGGGCTCATCGTGCTGACCGCCTTGCTCGTCGAGCCCGCCACTGTCGGCGACCTGGCGGCGGGTGCGTTTCGCTTCGGGCATATGCCGGATGGGGTGCATATGCCGATGTTGCTCGGGGCGCTTGCCTTCGCGGGTGCCGGCGGCTCGGTGAACCTGGCCCAGTCGAATTACATCAAGGACAAGGGCTACGGCATGGGCCGCTGGGTCGGCCGCATCACGAGCCCCTTTACGGGCCGTGAGGAGTCCGGCAGCGAGGTCGGAGCGGTCTTCGAGGAATCGGCGGAGAACGAGGCGCGCTGGCGGGTCTGGTGGCGCAACGCGAACGCCGAGCACTTTCTCAGCTTCTATCTGCTTGCGCTGCTCTCGCTCGCGCTCTTTTGCCTCGTGGCGGCCACCCTGTTGCCGGCCGGCTCCGCCGTCGGGCAGGACTTCGATTTCATCGGCTCCGAGGCCGGTGTCCTGGCGGAACGCTTCGGTCCGTGGGGTCGCCACCTCTTCCTGGCGACCGGCATCGCGGTGCTCTTCTCGACGGAGTTGGCGCTTCTCGACGCGGTGGCTCGTGTCAGCGCAGACCTGCTCCAGGTCTCACTGCGCCTGTACTTTGGTCGCGAGTCGAATCTTTCGCGTCTCTACTTCGGCGTGGTGTGGACGCTGATCGCATTCGGGGTGCTGGTGCTGCTCGCGGGCTTCGACCGTCCCCTCACGCTGCTGGTGCTCTCGGCGGCGCTCAACGCCGTGGTGATGTTCTTCTATTCGGGCCTGCTCCTCTGGCTCAACGTTCGCAGCTTCGGCGGGCCCCTGCGCGTCCGTCCGTTTCGCATTGCGGTGCTCGTGACCTCGCTGCTCTTCTTCGGGTTCTTCAGTGGACTCACGCTGCTCGACCAGCTGGGGTGGGTGGGGTAGGCGGTGGCCTTCGACGCTGTACGCGACATCGGTGCCGGTCTCTCGCGTTTCACCGAGCGCTGGGTGCCCGATGCGTGGGTGATCTGCATGATTCTCACGAGCAGCGCGCTCCTGCTCGCGGTGGGTGGCGCGGGTGCGAGCGTCGAGGAGGCGGTGCTCGCCTGGGGCGACGGCGTCTGGGTACTGCTGCGGCTCGCCATGCAGTTCACCATCGCCATGGTCGCGGCACACGCGTGCGTGGCATCGCGCCCGGTTTTCCGGCTGCTCGACGGCCTCGCGGGCCTGCCCGACCCCCGGCGCCCGGTGCAGGCCGTGGTTCTCGCGGCCGCCTTCTCGCTGGTGACGGCCTACCTCAACTGGGCGCTCTGTCTCGTGGCCTGTGCGCTCTTCGTGCCTTTCATATGCCGCCGGAACCCTGATACGGACGTGCGCGTGCTGATCGCAGCCTCCTACATCGGCCTGGGCACGGTTTGGCACTCCGGACTCTCGGGCTCCGCACCGTTGATTCTTGCGACGCCCGGCAACCCGCTGCTCGACCCCGGTGCCGGCGCCCCCATCGTGGACCGTCTCTACCCGGTGACCGAGACGATCTTCAACGCCTTCAACCTGGTCTACGTACTGGCAATTGGCGCCGTCGGTCTCGGGACGGCGGTTTTGCTCCACCCGCGTCGAGATCCCGTGACCTTCACCCCGCAGCAGGTCGAGGCCATGCTGCCGACGCTGCCCGCTGTCGACCCGCCCCCGAAGACGCCCGGGGGACGGCTCGACGCTTTCCGGGGCTGGAACTGGCTCGCCGCGCTGCTGCTGGCCTATCCGCTGGGACATTCGATCCTGAGCCGGGGCTTCGGAACCAGCTGGACCATCGACGCCTACAACGTGACGTTCCTGACTGCTGCCCTCCTGCTCCACGGCCGACCGCTGCCCTTCCTGCGCGCGTGCCGCGACGGCGTCGACGCCGCGTGGGGGATCATCCTCCAGTTTCCCTTCTACGCCGGGATCTTCGGGCTGATGCAGAACACGGGCCTCGGAGCCTGGATCGGCGGGTTCTTCGCCGATTTCGCCAGCCAGGGGAGCTACCCCTTCGTGGTCTACTCCTACTCCGCGGTGATGAACCTCTTCGTTCCGTCGGCGGGCTCGAAGTGGCTGATCGAGGCGCCGTTCCTCCTGCCGGCCGCCGAGCAGCTCGACGTGTCGGTGGTGACGGTGCTTCTTGCGTATGCCTATGGAGATTCCACCACCAATCTGATCCAGCCTTTTTTCGCGATCCCGATTCTCGCGGTCACGCGCATCCGCTTCGGGGAGATCGTCGGCTACACGTTTCTCATCGCCTGCGCCTGCTTCGCAGTTTCGGCGTTGGCAATGGTTCTGATCCCGGCCCGGCTTTGAAAATTGGAGGAGCGGGACAGGGGCGTGCGCCGCTCCCGCGAAGCCGTCAGAGCCGGATGCGGCGCGTCTGTCTTCGGGTGGTCGTGGCGTGGACGATGATGCCGAGCAGGCCGCCGACGACGAGGATGGAGGCACCCGTAATCCATTCCGGCCAGCGAGCGCCCGCACGCAGCTCGGTATTCTCCTTCTCGATCGTTTCGAGCCGGGATTGCAGCGCGGTGCTCGTCTGACTCAGCTCCCGATTCTCCGTGCGCAGCGTTTCGACCTCCGTCGACACTCGAGAATGATCCGAGCGCAGCTTGGCGGTGTCGGCCTCGTGGCGCTCGAGGCGAATGCGCGCCGGAGCCTCCGCCTGGAGATAACCCGCCGGGATCCAACCCTGAAGGGCGTCTCGTCCGCGGACTTCGGTCCAGCCCTCGGTGCGCGAGAGAACCTCGAAAGAGTCACCGGTTTTCACTGCGCGGTGGATTTTGAATTCCACTCCCGGACCGGCGCGGATGTTCAACCGCACCTCGTCCTTGACCCAGGCCCGTTCGGCCGTGCCGGTTCCCGGCAGGCCGCCGATTCCGAGCGCGATCGCAATGAGCCAGACGGGACGTCGCGGCATGGGGCGGCACTCCTCTCCTGGAAACCGGCGGCCGCAAGCATATCGCACCCTAAGTATCCGATATTGCGTCGAAATCGATGCGCTTGATCTTCGAAAGAGGGCGCCTAGACTCGCGGCCGGTGGCCGATCCCCGGTAGCTCAGCTGGCAGAGCAAGCGGCTGTTAACCGCTGGGTCGTAGGTTCGAGTCCTACCCGGGGAGCCATTGCCGACTCGAAGTTCGCGGGGCCGCAGCTCACGGTGGCGTTGGGACGCGCGTCATCCCGAGGCTACAAGGCCCGTTCGCGGCGGTCAGGAGCTGCGAATTTCGAGGATCTCGAATTCTCGCGTGCCCTTCGGTACGTGCACGCGAACAGAATCGCCGACTTCCTTTCCAAGCAGGGCACGCGCCACCGGCGAGCTCACCGAGATGCAGCCGTTGGCGACGTCGGCCTCCTCTTCTCCCAGCAGGGTGTAGGTGACCCGCTCCCCGCTGTCCGAGTCCTCGAGATCGACGCAATGCCCAAAGCGGATCTTGTCGGTCGTCTGCCCCTTGGGGTCGATGATCTGGGCTCGCGCGATCCGGTCCTCCATGGCTCGGATTCGGCCCTCGATCAGGCCCTGCTTTTCCTTGGCGGCGTGGTATTCGGCGTTCTCGGAGAGGTCTCCGTGTGCGCGCGCCAGTTCGATCTCCTTCACGATCGCGGGGCGCTCCTCGCTCTTGAGACGCTTGACCTCCGACTGGAGGTTGTCGTAGCCGCCTTGGGTCATCGGGACGCGGTCGGACACGGGGACCCCCTGGGGCGATGTGCGGGGCTACACTTTGGGAGGGAGTTTCTGCCCGCAGACACCACGGAAACGAGGCTGCCTAGGCCCCTGCTGGGGCGCCGGCGCAGGAGAGAAGCTACCGGCCCGGGTCTGGCCGGTCAAACACCCGATGCAGCAGGCCGAGTCCACACCGCCGTCTGGCGCATTGCTGGTGAAAACCGCCGCCGTCTTCTATGGCGCGCTGCTCGCGGTTGCCTGGGGATGGGCGAGCTTGATGGGGCGCAGTCTGTGGTTCGCCAGCACCGCTGCCGAGCAGCGAGGCGTGGCTCCGCTCGATCTCGCCTTGGGTCTGGTCGTGGGCGTGCTGGTGGTTGCCATTTCGGCGGCGTTGGCCCGAACGGTGTGGGGAGCCGCCCTTTCGCGTGCATTGGGGCAGCTGCTGGGGATCTTGAGCTGGCGGGACTGCCTGGTGCTCGCGGTTCTATCGGGTGTGAGCGAGGAGGCCTTTTTTCGTGGGGCGCTCCAGCCCCAGCTGGGACTGGTTGCGACGAGCGCCCTCTTCGGGCTGGCCCACCTGGTCCCGAGGCGCGAACTTGCTCCCTGGTGCCTCTTTTCCTTCGCAGCGGGTCTCCTGCTCGGCCTGCTCTTCGAGCGCACCGGAAACCTGTTGGCTCCGAGCGTCGCTCACATCGTGGTGAACGCGGTCAACCTCAGACTCCTGTCGGTGAAGTGGGGCGGCGCCTAGCACGATGCATCGCCCGAGCTACGCACGGGCGATGCAATCGATTTCGATCTGAGCGCCCAATGGCAAAGCCGCCACCTGAACTGTGGAACGGGCGGGCTGCGGCTCGTTCGGAAACTGCTCGGCGTAGATGGCGTTCACCCGCTTGAAGTCGCCGAGATCCGTCAGGTAGATCGTCGTGCGGACCACGCTGTCCAGGCCGGACCCGGCGGCCTGGAGCACCGCACGGAGGTTTTCCAGTACGCGTCGCGTCTGCGCCTCGATGCCGCCGTCCACCAGCTTTCCCCTGGCGGGGTCGAGCGGAACCTGGCCGGATGCGAAGACCCACCCGTCGCATACGATTGCCTGGGAGTAGGGACCGACGGGTGCCGGGGCGTCGTCGGAGCGGACGCTCTTCACTCCGAGCCGTCTTCGAGCAGCCTCTCTTCGAGCACGCGCAGCAGATAGCCCAGCACCAGGAGGTTGGGAAGCTGGCAGCGCACCCCCTCGTCGAGGCCGTGGACCTCCGAGAAGTCGTCGCCGTAGCCGGTCGCGAAACGGAGCACTTCCAGGGGCACGTTCTCTGCCAGCATCTTGTTTACGTGTTCGATGGAGAGTTCGTTGAAGAGTTCGGCCAGTTCCCAGGCGAGCTGCTCTCTCGTGACTGCATCGTCGGGTGCGCTGAAGTTCATGACGTCTGGGCCTCTCACCTGGTCGCGTTCTCCGGATTCTCGACCAAGGCTGAACTATTGAACCATGGATGCAAGAAGCAGGTTCTCTATTTCTTGGATTTGTGGGTTCTTTTAGACAAGGTGACACGTACTCGTGAATGGTGTCAACGCAAAAATCCGGTTTCCCCATTGCGCGGTGTTGCTTCGAACGTTTTCCATTCCTAGACGGGAACCGCATGGTTGGTTCGTCGATTTGCACAATGGTCACCGTCGACTTGCCGCAGGAATGTGATGGAGGAGCCGGCGTGGTGCCCTGCGGAGGAAGGACCCTGCCTATGCGAATGGAGAATGGAGGCGCTGGACCGGGACAAGCCGGGTGTGGTCCGACGGCGATGCTTTCGAGGCTGCGGGAACCCATTGATTGGCACATGAGACAGATCCGGTGGGCCGGAATGGTCGGGGCGACTGGATTCGAACCAGCGACCTCTTCGTCCCGAACGAAGCGCGCTACCAAGCTGCGCCACGCCCCGACTCGATCCGCGCGCGTCCTGCGGTTGCGCATCGCGTAGACTAGCGCGGAATATGCCTGAGGCAGGGGTTCCGGTCGACCCGGCGAGCTTCGCCGTTCTGTGTGCACTCTTCCTGGGTGGGACCCTCACCCTGGCATCGCTGCGCCCTCGGGCTGTGGTGGCGCATCCGCGGACGATACTGTTGGCGCTCGGCCTGGTCACCCTTTGCGGGTTCGCGGCCCTCGTGCGCCCGTTTCCGCTTGGCTTGAATCTCCGGGTCGACCCCTCGACGGAGCCGCTGCTGCCCACGGGCGACGCCGGAGTCGGCATCTACCGCGGGGCGGTTCGCGACTTCGGCGACGACCAGGTCTACGTAGTGGCAATGGAGTGCGGCGGCGTCTTCCGCCCGGACAACCTCGCCGCTTTGAGGCGCGTCGGCGATGCCATCTCGCGGATCGATGGGGTGCGCAGCGTGACGAGCCTCGCGCGGGTCACTTCCTTCCGGTACGTCCCGGAGAAGGAATGGCTGGAGGTGCGCCCCTTCATCGAGGAGATTCCGTCGGATCCGGCCGCCCTCGACACGCTTCGCGAGCGAGCGCTCAAAAATCCGCTCTACCGGCGCAACATCGTCTCGGACGACGGGCGGACGGCGGCCCTCAACGTGCGCTTCAAGCCCATGACGGATCTCGACTTCATCGCAGCCGGGATCGATGTGCGGATCCGCTCGCTGCTCGATGCCGAGACCCGGGAGGATCGGCGCTTCCATGTCTCGGGCCGGCCACACGTGAAGGCGCTCATGTACCACACGATGACGCGTGACCTCGCCGTGCTGGTTCCCCTGGGGCTCGTGGTGGTCGCCTTGGTACTGGCGGCGGTCTCCGGGACTCCGCGCGGCGTTGTGTTGCCCCTGCTCTCCCTGCTCGCAGCCGTGGTCTGGACCTTCGGGGCGATCGCGTTCCTGGAGCGTCCCCTCACGGTGCTGACGATTCTGCTGGCACCGACGCTGGTGGCGATCGGCAGCGTTTACGGCGTCCACGTCGTGAGCCGGTACGACGAAGAGGCGGAGCGGGGTGGCTCGCGCGAGGAGGTGGTGCTGCGCACCTGCCTGAGCATGCGGGTCCCCGTCCTGGTTGCGGGGGTCACCACTGCGGTTGGCTTCGCCGCTCTGCTCACGACCGATGTTCCGGCCGTATTCGAGATTGGTGCCTTCTCGATCCTCGGTGTCCTGTCGGTGACGCTTTTGTCGCTTACCGCGGTACCTGCTGCTCTGGCCCTATTGCCGCTCCGCGAGCGGCGGGCGGTTCCCGGGCGCACGGCCGGATTGCGCCGCGCTCTCGACCGTGGGCTGGCAGCGGCCGCCGGCCTGGCGTGTGCGCGCCCCGGAGCAGTGATCGGTGTCTTCGCCGCGATCACGATCGGGGCCCTCGCCGCGATCCCACGGATCGTGATCGACACGGACTACCTGAGTTTCTTCGACGCCGATGCGCCCGTGCGGGTCGAGTTCGATCGCATCAATCATCTCCTTGCCGGCGCGGTGCCGCTCTTCATCGTTCTCGATGGGGGAGAACCGGGCGCATTCCGCGAGCCCGAATTGCTGCACCGGGTCGAGGCGCTCGAGGAACGGCTCGAAAGAATTCCCGGCGTCAGCCGGACCCTCTCGTTCCTGGACGGCATGCGCCGTCTCCACCGGGCGGTCGAGGCCGACGACCCGGCCGCCGAGCGCATCCCCGAGACACGGGCGGGTGTTACCGAACTCCTCTTCATGTTTCCCAAGGACGACTTATCGCGATTCGCCACGGTCAATCACGGCGCGGCGAACATCGTGGTCCGGACCGGCGAGGTCGGTTCGGCTGCAGTGCGGGCTCTCACCGATCGCATCGAGGCGATTCTGGCCGACCGGGCGTTTCCCGAATCGGTTCTCACCGCCGTTACCGGACACGCCGTTCTGCTCAACCGCGCAGCCGATGGGGTTGCCCGCAGCCAGCCGCGCACGGTCGCGACTGCTGCGCTGGTGATCTTTGTGCTCCTCAGTGTCGGGCTGCGTTCCGTGCGCTTCGGTGCGGTAGCGATGCTTCCGAACGTCGTGCCGGTCCTCATTTTCTTCGGTGTGCTCGGGCTCGGTGCGGCGCCGCTGTCGCTTCCCACCAGCCTGATCGGCAGTGTGGCGCTCGGTATCGCCATCGATGCGACCGCCCACTACCTGGTGCGCTACCGGGCCGAACGCTTGGCGGGGGCGGACCCGGAGCAGGCCGTGGCGCGAACCGGGCTTCAGGTGGGCCGGCCCGTGGCGATCGCCGCGCTGATGCTCACGCTGGGTTTCTTGTCGGTTTCGGCTTCGGAGTTCGCGACGCTGCGCCAGTTCGGGTTGCTCACCGCATTCACCATGGCGACCTGCGCCGCGACGGACCTGCTGCTGCTGCCCGCGATCCTGGTGCGCTGGAAGTTCTGAGCCAGACAACTCCGGGGCGTCAGTGTCCTTCGAGGCGGCGTAGGTTCCAGGTGTCGTTGTTGAACTCCGGGTTCACCTCGATCGCGTTCACCACCAGAGTCGTGCTCGAGTCGAGGAGAAGGTTTCGCATGGTGGCCTGCATCGGGACGAAGATGCCCGCGAACTCCCGGATCTGGTTCGGGGAAGCTCGCAGCTCCTTGATCTCGACGCCGGCGTTGTCCCAGTAGCGCGCCCTCACGACGACCGCCCGCTTCTGGTCCACGAAAACGCGTATGCGCGAGTATTCGGACCGGGTGAATTCCACCGGAAAGAGCTCGACGACGTAGACCGGAACACCGTCGATCTCGGCGTCGGCCTGCCGCTGGTACTCGAAGTCTCCCGCCTCTCGGGGTACCACGTCCTCGAAGCTGAAGTCTGTGCCATAGACGGCCTCGTTTCGCAGGCTGACGCGCACCACCCGTCGCTTCGAGGGGTAGTAGACGAACTGGTCGCTGACCCGATCGCGGTTGGTCTGGATCAGGTAGCCGGCGTGCCGCAGGTCGAAGGGGTGGGAGTAGCGCACGAGTGTCTTCGACAGGATGGAAGCGTCCGGAAGCTGCGTTCCGTCCAGCGGCCGAAAATCCTGCCACTTCATGTGGAAACGGCTCTCCTGTTGGCGGCCGGTTCGATCCGCGGAGAGGAGCGTCGATTTCTGGGCGAAGGAGCGGAAGCGATTGGCGACGACGCGCTCGTAGACGTCGCGACCGCTCAGCCCGTCGGGGAAGGCCTCTTCTTTGCCGGCGTTGGCGCGGATGCCGAAGCCGATGACAGCGAGAAGCAGGCTCGCGGCGAGGTAGCGGGAGCGCATGGGGGTCATGACCAATGTGCCCAGTCAGTTCGGGGCTCGAGGAGCCGTAAGCGTACCCTAACCCGGGGTGGGGACGCTCGGTTCGGACTCAGCTCGCAGCCCGTCGCAGGGCGGCGATTGCGTCGGCGTAGTCCGGCGCTCCGAAGACGGCGGTTCCGGTCACGAAAACGTCGGCTCCGGCTGCCGCGGCGCGGCCAATCGTTTCGATGGCGACCCCCCCGTCGACTTCGAGGGCCACGTTGAGGCCGCGTGCATCGATCCAGCCCCGCAGCGTCTCGATTTTGGGGAGCGTGCTCTCGATGAACTTCTGGCCACCGAAGCCGGGGTTCACCGTCATCACCAGGACCTGGTCGACGTCGCCGAGCACCGGCTCCACCGCCGCTGCAGGCGTGGCCGGGTTGAGCACGACGCAGGCGCGGGCCCCGGCGTCGCGGATCTGCCCTACGGTCCGATGGAGGTGCCGGCAGGCTTCCACCTGCACGCCCACGGTCGATGCGCCGGCGCGCACGAAAGCCTCGACGAAGCGTTCGGGCGCTTCGATCATGAGGTGAACGTCCAGGGGCAGGCGGGTCGAGCGCTTGACCGCCTCGACGATGAACGGCCCGAGCGTGATGTTTGGCACGAAGCGCCCGTCCATCACGTCGACGTGGATCCAGTCTGCCCCGGCGGCTTCCATTGCCGCCAGCTCCGCGCCCAGGCGCGTGAAGTCCGCCGAGAGAATCGACGGTGCGATGCGCGGCGCGCCTCGGCTCACGAGACCCGCACCATCCGCACCGCGAAAAACCCGTCTCCGTCGTGAATATGAGGCATGACGCGCAGTGTTCCTTCGGCGTCCAGGAGCGGGTGCAACTCGGGCGCGACCTCCTCGGTCGGAGCCCGCCGAAAGCCCGGTGCCTCGGCCAGGAAGGAGCGAACCAGGTTCTCGTTTTCTTCCGGGAGCACGGTGCAGGTACTGTAGACGAGCACGCCGCCCGGCCTCAAGGCCGCCGCCGCGCTGAGTAGAAGCGTGCGCTGTACCTCGGCGAGGCGCGCGGGGTCGTCGGGTCTGACGCGCCAACGTGCGTCCGGATTGCGCCGCAGTGTGCCGAGGCCCGAGCAGGGCGCGTCCACCAGTACCCGGTCGAAACCGGGTGTTGGCGTGAGATTGTCCAGGGCCTGGGTCGCGTCCCGTTCGATACAGCGAACGTCCGAGAGTCCGAGCCGGCGGACGTGGCGTCGCACCAGGTCGAGTCGCCGGGAGTTGCGATCCAACGCGACCACTTCGCCACCGGGTCCCATGCGCTCCGCGATTCCGGTGGCCTTGCCCCCCGGCGCCGAGCAGACGTCGAGTACCCGCTCGCCAGGCTGGGGGTCGAGAAATGCCACCACGAGTTGGGATGCCTCGTCCTGCACGGTGAACCGGCCCCCGAGAAAGGCGGGGTCGAGGCCCGGGTGGCCGCGGTGGCCCAGCACCACGCCATCGCCCGCGAAGTGGCAAGGCATTGCGCCGGGAAACCGGGTGCGGAGTTCTGTCAGGAGCGCGTCACGGGTCGTGCGCTGCCGGTTGGCCCGCACGCATAGCGGTGGCACTCGGTTGCAGGCCTCCGCCAGGGCAATGGCCTCGACCGGCCCGAATTGCTCGAGCCAGCGGTCGGCGAGCCACGCCGGCAACGAGAGCGCGTGGGTCAGGTGCCCGAGCGGGTCGGTCTCGAGCGATGGCAGCCGCATGTCCCGGTGCTCGGCAGCCAATCGCCTCAGCACGGCGTTGACGAACCCCGTGGCGTGCTCGGCCCCTGCCGCGCGCACTGACCGCACCGTCTGGTCCACGGCGGCGCGGTCTGGAACCCGGTCGTTGCAGACGATCTGGTAGGCGCCGATGCGCAACGCATTGGTGAGCATCGGTTCGAGTTTCTCGAGATCGCGCTCGACGAGCTGTGCGAGCAGAAAGTCCAGGCGGCCGCGCCAGCGCAGGGTGCCGTTCACCAGATCCGTGGCGAAGGCCCGGTCCGCCGCGTTCAGCCGGCTGTGTCCGAGTTGCGCGTGCAGCAACCGGTCGGCGTAGGAACTGGTGCGTTCTACGCGCTCGAGCACGCGCAGCGCCAGCAGCCGGGCCTGGGTCGGAGCCGCCCGTCCCGCACCCCCCGGTCGTCGCGGCCGGCCGCGGCGAGGGCGCGCTCGCCTCGATCGGATGGTTCCCATGTGGGGAGTCTATCGACAACTTCAGCCGTCGGCCGGTGCGGGTTTGAAGCGCGCTCCGTCGGGGATGGGGTGGCCGCGCAGGAATGCGGGAGCCTCGAGCGGGCGTCTGCCGGGGCGTTGGAGCACCCGCGGCGCGAACCATCCATCCCGGGTGGCGATGCGGAGCCCCGAATCGCCGCCGAGGCTCACCGTGCCCGGCGCCGTGTCGACCGGGCCGGGCTCGGCGCGGGCGGAGTGGATGCGAAGCGCTTGGTCCCCCCATTCGACGGTGGCGCCGGGCGAGGGCGAGAAGGCCCGCACCCGCCGCACCAGCGACTCTGCGCTTTCACGGAAATCGAGCCGGGATTGTTCCCGGTCGAGCTTGGGCGCGAGCAGGACTCCCTCCGTGGACTGGGGCGTCCAGTGCGTGTGTCCGGCGGCAATTTCGTGCACCGCTTCGGCGACCATCTCCGCCGTGAGCTTCGCCAGTCGCTCGGAGAGTTCACCGGTGGTCTCCTCCGAGGTGATCTCGATCGCGCGTTGGCTCGCGACCGGTCCGGCGTCCATCTCGCGCTCGAGTCGCATCAGCGTGACGCCGGTCCGCGTGTCTCCGGCCAGGATCGCGTGAGCGATCGGCGCTGCGCCGCGCCAGCGCGGCAACAGGCTGGCGTGTCCGTTGATGCAGTAGCCGAGAGTCGGCAACTCTCGAATATGTTTGGGAATGAACTGGCCGAATGCGACCACCACGCCCAGGTCGGGCGTTCGCGCCGCCAGGGCCTCGGCCACTTCGGGAGTGCCCACTGTCGGTACCCGCAGCGCGAAGAGCCCGGACTCGCGGGCCGCATGTGCCACGGGAGAGGGCTCACTCCGGCGCCGGCGCCCGCGCGGTCGGTCGGGTTGGCTTACGACGGCGACGAGTTCGTGCGGGCCGTCCCGAAGCCGCTCGAGGGTCGGCACCGCGTAGGCGGGGGTTCCGAAGAAGACGAGCCGCAGGGCGCGCAGCGGCTCAGTCCGGGCCGCCGACCGCTTCGAGTTCTTCCTGGCGGAGCTGCTTCCTGCGCTTGCGCACGTACATTTCGCGCTTCAGGTGGCTGATGCGGTCGATGAAGAGGATACCGTCGAGATGGTCGATTTCGTGCTGGAAACACACGGACTGGATTCCCTCGGCGTCGATCTCCACTGCCCGGCCGTCGAGATCGTGCGCTGAGAGGTGCACGAACTCGGAGCGCGGGACGTCGGCCCGGAAGTCGGGCACGGAGAGGCAGGCCTCGTTCCAGGTGTTGTTGCCGCTGCGCTCGGTGAGTTCCGGGTTCACGAGCACCAGTGGGTTGCGCTCGGCGCTGTCCTCGTTCCACTGGGTATCGACGACGATGAGCCGGATGCCCACACCCACCTGGGGCGCTGCCAGCCCGATGCCTGGCTCGTCGTACATCACGTCGAGCATGTCGAGGGCCAGGGTGCGGAACTCGTCGGTGATGGCGTCGACCGGATCGGACTTTTCCCGCAGAAATTTGTTGGGGAACTGGAGAACTTCGCGCAGCGCCATGCCCGGAGGCTACAACATGTGTATGGGCCGCGGATCTATTACCGCCTGGACACCCCCGGGAAGTTTTTCCGCCGCTTTGCGCAGGCGGCGCGCCGCGCGCCGCACCGCGTCGGCATCGGCGCCCTTGACGAGGAGTTGGAAGCGGTGCCGGCCGCGCAACCGCGCCAGCGGCGCTGGAGCGGGCCCCAGCAGTTCCGTGCCCGGCTCGTGCCCGGCCCGCAGGGCGAGCGCATGGGCTGCCGCCTGCGTCACCTCGGCGTCGGGTCCGGACACGACCGCGTGGGCGAGGCTGCCGAACGGGGGGTAGCCGAGGGCCGCCCGGTGCGAGAGTTCCTCGGCATAGAAGGCCTCATAGTCGTGGCGGCGCACCGGCTTTACGGCGTAGTGCTGGGGCGCGTAGGTCTGCACCACCACCTGTCCGGGCGCCCGGTCGCGGCCTGCGCGGCCTGCCACTTGTGTCAGCAGTTGGAAGGTGCGCTCGGCCGCACGGAAATCGGGCAGGTGCAGGCCGATATCTGCGAGCACGACGCCGACCAGCCGCACGCCGGGGAAGTCGTGGCCTTTGGCCACCATCTGGGTGCCCACCACCACGTCGAGCCGGCGCGCGCGAAGGTCCGACAACACTTGTTCCGTCGTGCCGCGCTGGGAAGCGGTGTCGCGATCGAGCCGCGCGATGCGCGCGCCGGGGAAGCGGCTGTGCAACTCCTCCTCCAGGCGTTCGGTGCCGATGCCGAGCAGTGCGTGGTCCGGCGCGCCGCAGCCGGCGCAGACCTCGGGGGGAGGTTTGCGATGATCGCAGTAATGGCAGCGCAGCTCGTGTTCCGTAGCGTGGAAGACCAATGCGATATCGCAGTCGGGGCAGCTCTCGGCGTGTCCGCAGGCGTAGCAGAGGATCTGCGTCGAGAAGCCGCGCCGGTTGAGGAAGAGGATGGCCTGCCCATCGTCGTCGAGGGTTTTCCGGAGCGCTCGTGCCAGCAGGTTCGAGAGCACGATTTTTCGTCCCCGGGGTGTGAGTTCGCGTTCGCGCTGCAGGTCGACGATTTCGACGGCGGGCAGCGGCCGCCCGCCGATTCGCGACGGCAGCGAGAGACGTTCGAGTTCGCCGCTGTCGGCGGCGAAGCGCGTCTCGAGGGAGGGCGTCGCGGAGCCGAGCACGAGGGGGCAGTTGGCTGCAGCGGCTCGGCGCCGAGCCAGGTCGCGCGCGTGGTAGCGGAACCCGTCCCCGCTCTTGTACGCCGTGTCGTGCTCCTCGTCGACCACGATCACGCCCAGGTTCTCGAGCGGAGCGAAGAGAGCCGAGCGCGCCCCGACGGCGATCGGCACCTCCTTCGAATGCAGCCGCTGCCACTGCTCGAGCCGTTCGCCGGGCCGCAGTCCCGAGTGCAGCACCGCCATACCGTCGCCGAAACGCGCGCGCAAGCGCGCCAGGATCTGGTGGGTGAGCGTGATCTCGGGTACCAGCACCAGGGCCTGGCGTCCCATGCGCAGTGCCTTTGCCACCGCGCGCAGGTACACCTCGGTCTTTCCGCTTCCGGTCACGCCGTGGAGCAGGAAGGTGCGCGCCTCTCGGGCGCCGACTGCGTCGGAGATCGGCTTGAGCGCATCGGCCTGCTCGGCGGTGAGGCGCACCGCCGGCTCGTCGTGGAGTGGGGTGCCGAGCACGTCGCGCGGCGCCGGGACCTCCTTCAGGACGACGAGTCCCCGGGTGGCGAGGGGTCTCAGTAGTGCGGGCGCCGTGGGGAAGGCGTCGCGGAGGGCGCTCACCGGTGTCGGCCCCCTGCGTTCCAGTTCGAGCAGCAGCGCGGCCTGCTGGGGTGCCCGGGCCAGAGCCTGCGAGGCGGTACTGGCCGCGTCGACTCCCGGCGCCAGTTCGGCCTGCCGCACGGTGGCGGCGCGCGCCGTCGGAGACCGCTCGAGCCTCAGGGTTGCGATCAGTCCGTCGCATTCGAGGTCGGCGAGCAGCTCCGGTGAACTGCGTCGGCGCAGCCAGGTCGCCGGGCGGGGGCGGTCCGCCAGATCCGCCAGCAGCGTTTCAGCTTTTCCTCGGAGCACGCCGGCCTCGAGTGCCGCGTGACCTCGCGCGGTCAGTTGCCAACCTGTGGCGGTCTTGGGCGAGGATCCCGGAGGCAGGGCCGCGGCGATCGCGATTCCCACCGGGCAGAGGATCTCGGCCGCCTCCTCGCGTAGGATTCCAATCAGGGTGTCCGAGAGAGCTGGCTCAGGGTCGATCACGGTTTCGATTGGGCGCAGGCCGTCGCGGAAGCGTCGCGGCTCGCCTGCCTCGACCACCACGCCCGTGAGCGTGCGGCCGGCGAAACCGACCCGCACGCGACACCCGGGCCGTGCCGCGGCGGCGAGCCGGTCGGGCACGGCGTAGTCGAAGAGTTCGTCGGCCGGCACGGGCAGCGCGACGCGGACCACCGTGTCGGGGGTCTCGGAGAAGAGCGGATCGTTCATGGCGGCAGGGGGAGTGTAAAGCAGGTGGCTGGACGCGGCGGGAAGAAGAAGCGGGGCCGGGCGGCCTCGAGAGCGCGCGTCGAGGTGCGCGTCCACGCGCGGGGCCGAGCGCTGCACGTCGACGGCAGCTTCGCCTCCTGGTACACGCCCGGCCTGCCGATCACGGGCTCGGTGTGGGACGCTCTGGCCGCACCGATCCTGGCGCTGCCGCCTCGCCGGCGCCGGAGCGTGCTTATCCTCGGGCTCGGTGGCGGAAGCGTCGCCCGTGTGCTGCGCGCGGTGGCTCCGCGTGTGCGCATCGTGGGCGTGGAGGCGAGTGGCGATGTCCTGCGCGCCGCGCGGCGCTGGCTCGATCTCGACGAACTTGGCGTCGAGGTGATCCAGGGGGATGCCTTCGCCTATCTGAATCGTGCCCGCCGGCGCTACGACCTGGTGGTGGAAGATCTCTTCGTGGGTCGCGGGCGCCGTGTCCGGAAGCCGGACTGGCTGCTCAGGCCGGGTCTCGAACTCGCGCGTCGCCGGCTGGCGCCCGAAGGGCTGCTCGTGACCAACACCCTGGACGAGTCACGGGACGTCGCGGCCGAGTTGCGCGAACTCTTCGACACCCGGCTGTCGATCCGCGTGGAGGACTACGACAACTGCGTTTTCGTAGCGGGGCACCGCCCGCTCTCGGCCCACGCGTTGCGCACAGCGTTGCGCGCCGATCCGGTTCTGCGCGTGACCTTGCCCCGGCTGCAGTTGCGGAGCCTCGCACCGCGGCGCTGATCCTCGGGCGTGCGCGCGCGTTCAGCCGGGCTTCTAGCCACCCATCTGTTTCAGGCCGCGCAGGACGTCGCGGGCGACGGCCTTGAGTGTTTCGAAGACCCCCTGACCGGTGGTGGCGGAGGCCTCGAATTCGGACCGGCCGCCCGGGTTGAGGAGTCTCTGCAGCTCCTCGATGGGCGCGGCGTTGCTCAGGTCCCGCTTGTTGTACTGCATCACGCAGGCGATCTGGTCGAGGTCGTAGCCCTGTTCCGCCAGGTTCACACGCAGGTTTTCGAGGCTCTCGACATTGGCCTCCATGCGCTCCACCTGGCTGTCGGCCACGAAGATCACGCCGTCCACACCCTTCAGAATCAGCTTGCGGCTCGCGTCGTAGAAGACCTGGCCCGGCACGGTGTAGAGGTGGAAGCGGATCTTGAAGCCCCGGATCTCCCCCAGGGCCAGTGGCAGGAAGTCGAAGAAGAGCGTTCGCTCGGTCTCGGTGGCGAGCGAAATCATCTTTCCCTTCAGATCGGGGTTCGTCTTGCTGTAGATGTGCTGGAGGTTGGTCGTCTTTCCGCACAGGCCGGGGCCGTAGTAGACGATCTTGCAGTTGATCTCGCGCGATGAGTAGTTGATGAACGACATTTCCCAACGTCAGACTGAAAAGAGGTTGTCGATGTCTTCGTCGGTGATTTCGGCGAAGGGTGTATTTGCGCGGCCTGTTGCATGGGTCCGCTCGGTCTTCTTCTGGATCTCTTCGAAGACCCTGGCAAGTTGGGCTCCCACCTTCTTCACGCGCAACCGTATGAGACCCAGTGAGCTGCGGCCGTCGAAGACGACGACGAGAATGATCCGGCTGGTGATCAGCGAGATGTGGAGGTTGTTGTTCTGGCCCTGGTGGAAATGGACCGGGAACTCCTCTTCGCCGACGAGTTTCGCGAGGCCGCCGGTGGCGGCCACCGAGCCGGCAGTCAGTGATGCCAGGCTCGTGGTGTCGATTCCCCGCAGCTCTCCGGTTTCTGCGAGGAGTTGCCCGTTGTGATCCACGACGAAGACGCCCTTGGCGTTCGCGTCCTTCACCAGCCGCTGTGCGACGCTGAGAACCTCTCGGAAGTCCTCATCGTGCATCACGAGCGGGGTGTCGTACATCGGCAATCGCCTCGCTAAGCCCCTGGGGCAGAAGGTTTTTTTTCGGTCTGCACTCTACCCCGGGGTGTGGGGACGCGCCAAGCGTGGATCGGTTCGGCAACCGCCGGGCTTTAGGCAGCTCAGTCCATTGCGCGACGGTTGTCGAGGGACAGACCAATCGTCACGTGGTCGGCGTACTCGAGATCCCCGCCCAGGGGCATCCCGTAGCCGATGCGGGTGAGCTTGACGCCCAGGGGGCGCAGGCACTCCAGTACGAAGTGGGCGGTGGCGTCGCCCTCCGCGGTGGGGTTGGTGGCGAGCACCACCTCGCGAATTTCTCCCCCGCGCACCCGCTCCTCGAGTTCGGCGATGCGCAGCTCCTCGGGGCCCATGTCGTCGATTGGCGAGAGGGCGCCGCCGAGCACGAAGTAGTGCCCCGCGAAGCGCCCGCTGCGGTCGATTGCCGCGAGGTCGGCGGGCTCCTCCACCACGCAGAGCGTCGCTGGATCCCGCCGGGGATCGCGACAGATGGCGCACGGGGAGGCGTCCGTGAGGTCGAAGCACTCGGAGCACAGGACGATGTCCTGCTTGAGCCGGGCGACAGCCTCGGACAATTCCTGGACCACGGAGTCCGGAGCGCCCAGTATGAAGAAGGCGAGCCGTGTCGCCGATTTCTCTCCAATGCCGGGCAGCCGTTTCAGCGCTGCAACCAGGCGATCGATCGGGGGCGCGGTGCGCACGGATCAGTCCGTGCCCGTGGGAATCGGAATCGTCATGCCCGCCGACGTGCGCTGGAGCTCCTCTTGTACCTGGCTCTGGGCGTTGGCCAGCGCCGAGTTCAAGGCCGCCGCGACCAGGTCCTGGAGCATCTCCCGGTCGCCTCGCTCGAGTAGCGATGGCTCGATGCGCACCTCGTGCACGCGCAGGGCTCCGGTGACGACAGCCGTCACCATGCCGCCCCCGGCGGCCCCTTCGTAGCGGCGCGTCGCCAGGTCCCGCTGCAGGTCGGCCAGCCGCGACTGCATCTCCTGTGCCTTCTCGAACAGCTCGCCCAGGTCTTTAGGGTTCACGGCGCCCCTCTGCCCGAGTCGATCGGGCTCACCGCTGGTTTCCGCCCGGCACGATCGGCCGGATCTCGGCGATCTCGCCCTCGAGCACCTCGAGGGCCAGGCCCACCGACGGGTGCTCGAGCGCCCGTTGGCGTGCCACCCGGGCATCGTTGCGGTCGGTGCCCGGCTCTGCAGCTTCGGCGGCGCGATCGCGCAGCTCGACACTCACCCGCATGGGGTGGCCGAATAGCTCGGCGCAAAGGGATTCCAGGGCTTCGCGGCGGGCCTCGAGCCGCTGGGCTGCGAAGCGGTTGGGTGCCGCGAGCACCAGGTGGTCGTCACCGCGCTCGAGCAGCGCTCCGTCGTCTAGCGCCGGGGCGAGTCGCGGATGCCGCCGCACGGCGAAGGCACGCAGGCGGTCGAAGATGGCACCGAGCGGCGCAGTAGCCGACGGTGCCTCGGGCGGAGGCGATGCGTTTGCCGCGACGGGAGACGGGGGCTCCGGCCCGGCCGCCTCGCCCGCACCGGACCTGTCGGATTTCTGCGGGCGACGCCTGCCCTTGGAGGTGCGCGGACGTTCTCCAGTCGAGGGGCCGCCACTCACTGGGTCGCTGTCGCCCCTCGCTGCACCGCTGCCGCCACTCACTGGGTCGCTGCCGCCACTCGCTGGGTCGTTGCCACCCCTCGCTGGGCCGCTGCCGCCACTCACTGGGTCGCTGCCCGAGAGCCGGCGCTCGAGTTCGCCCAGACGCGTCAGCAGCCGCGCGACGTCGTCGCCGTCGGGCTGCGTCGCCAAGCGCACCACCGCCATCTCCAGCACGGCCGTGGGTTGCGGGGCCCAGGCCAGATCCTCCTGCTCCTTCACGAGCGCCCGGAACATGCGCCGCAAGCGCGTCGCGTCGGTGCGGCCGGCGAGTTCGCACAGCTCCTCGCGTTCCGCGTCGGAAGCCTCCAGCAGCTGGGGATGTTCGGGGGCGACGCGCACCACCACCAGGTCGCGCAGCAGCTGGAGCAGGCTCTCAGCGAGCCGCTTCGCGTCGGTGCCGGTGGCCATCGCCCGGCCCATGGCGTCGAGCGCGGCGGTTGCGTCGCCGGCGATGCACGCCTCGGCGATGCCGAGCAACAGGCGCCGGTCGATCAGGTCGAGAACCTGGGCCACTTGTTCGTCGTCCACGTGCTCACCGCCGAAAGCGACGACCTGGTCGAGCAGTGTCTGGGCGTCGCGCAGCGATCCGTCCGCTTCGCGGGCGATTGCGAGCAGACTCGTATCCGACACTTCGATGTTTTCTTCCCGGCACATCATGCGCAGGCGCTCGGAGATTTCGCTGGCTCCGATGCGCCGCAGGTCATAACGCTGGCAGCGGGACACGACCGTGAAGGGGATCTTTTCCGGATTGGTGGTGGCGAAGACGAAGAGGCTCCGCGGCGGCGGTTCCTCCAGCGTCTTGAGCAGCGCGTTGAAGGCTGCCGACGAGAGCATGTGGACTTCGTCCACGACGTAGATCCGGTGCTTTCCCGGGGAAGGCGCGTAGCGAATCGCCTCGATGATCTCGCGCACGTCGTCGACGCCCGTGCGGCTTGCGGCGTCGATCTCCTGCACGTCGGTCGAGCGCCCCTCGATGATCTCCCGGCAGGCCGGGCACTCGGCGCAGGGTGTGTCGGTGGGGCCCTTCTCGCAGTTGAGGCAGCGCGCGAGGATTCGCGCCAGCGTCGTCTTGCCGACGCCGCGCGGGCCCGTCAGCAGTACGGCGTGCGGCACGCGGTTCATGCGAATCGCGTTGCGCAGGGGCGTGGTGACGTGCTCCTGGCCAACGACGTCGTCGAAGGCGCGGGGTCGCCACTTGCGTGCGAGAACCTCGTAGCTCATGGGGGCAGTGTACCGCTTGAATGGCGGGGACCCGAGATCGCAGGGCACCCCCGCTCGCAACCGAAGTCCCGCTACCGCTGCTTCCTTCCGGATCTGACGGAGTTCACGAGGTTCGTGATCGAGCGGGACCCTGCGATCGCGGCTCCCCGCCGCCGAGAATCTACGGGGTGCCCGCCGGGGGGTCAAACGCCGTCTTGGGGCGTTCCATTCCGGGCGCCGTCGCCGGGGGCCGCCACCTGGTGCGCGGGTGGGGGTGAACACGACTTCCCGCGGCGCCGGTGCGGAGCCAACTCCGGGGCTCCTGTGGCGATCCGGGGCGGGTCGCGCTTCAGACGGCGCTGTCCGGATCGAGTTCGTCGCGCAGCTGCCTCTTCAAGAATTTCCCATTGGCGTTGCGCGGCAGCGGCTCGGTGTGGAGCCAGATGTACCGGGGGATCTTGTGTGCGGCCATGTGCTCGGTGCAGTGTTCGCGCAGCGTGTCTGGGGTGAGTTCGGCTCCCTCACGCAGCACGATTGCGGCGCCCACCTCTTCGCCGAGGCGTTCGTCTGGAACGCCGAAGACGGCGCATTCCACCACGTCGGAATGCTCGAAGAGGCCCGCTTCCACCTCGGCGCAGTAGACATTTTCGCCGCCGCGAAGGAGCATGTCCTTGAGCCGGTCGACGATGGTGACAAAGCCGTCGGCGTCGATCCGGGCCAGATCGCCGGTGTGGAACCAGCCATCGGTGATCGCCTCGGCGGTGGCCTCGGGGCGGTTCAGGTAGCCCGCAATCACCTGGGCTCCCTTCACCCAGAGTTCGCCCACCGCGTCCGTCGAGAGCGTTTTTCCGTTCTCGTCGACACAGCGGGCCTCGAAGCACGGCATGACGGGGCCGACGCTTTCGGGCTTGTCCGCGTGGTAGTCGGCAGAGGTCGTGGTGATGATGCCGCAAGTTTCGGTGAGGCCGTAGCCGGTATTGGGCCGCGTGCTGTCGCGGCGTTCCTCGATCTTGTCGACCAGGTCGGGCTGAAACGCCGCCCCGCCCCCCCCCATGATCTTGAGGCTCGACGTGTCGTGCGCGTCGAGATCGGGGTGGGTGAGGATCTCGCGCGCCATCATGGGAACACCCGTGAAGTTGGTGACCTTTTCGCGTTCGATGAGTCGGAGCGCTTCGCCGGCGTCCCACTTGTACATGAATACGAGGGTGCCGCCGGTTGCGGTGACGCCATAGGCCACGCAGTTGTTCGCGGTGACGTGGAAAAGCGGGGTCGTCACGAGCGAGACGATCCGCGGCGGTGCGGTTGTCGAGGCTGCATCGGCACCGGCCGTGCCGGTGAGGGCGCGGGCGCGTTTTCCCACGGTGTCCCAGAACGCGATGCTCAGCAGGTTGGCGACGCACCCGCGGTGGGTGAGTCGTGCACCTTTCGGGCGCCCAGTCGTGCCAGAGGTGTAGAAGATACAGGCGTCTGAATCCGGATCGATTTCTGTCTCGGGAGCTGGAGTTTCATGCTCGAGAAGTTCCGAAAACGGCACGGCATTCGAAGATTCTGGGAATTCCAGCCGTACTCCGATCGCGGTGAGCGGCGGAAGCGCGTGCCGCTGGGTCTCCAGACGCTCCAGTCGCTCGGCATCGCCCACGAACACTTTCGGTGCGGAGTCCTCGATGGCGTAAGCCAGTTCTGCGGCGGTCCACCAGGCATTCATGCCGACAGCGGTGGCGCCCATCGAGAGTGTGGCCCAGTAGACGAGCAGCCACTCGGGGTAGTTGCGCATCGCGATCGCGACCCGGTCGCCCGGCGCGACCCCGTGTGCGGCAAGCCATCCGGCGATGGAGGTGGCGTCGCGGTGCGCTCGTTCGTAAGTCCAGCGCTCGTCGCCGTAGACCAGGTAGTTGCGCTCGCCGTGGGCGCGCGAGGTGAGCCAGATGTCCCGGACGGAATTCGGCGCCGCGGCGTAGCTGCGCAGCAGTGTGCCGCGGACCGGGACCTCGACGATCTCGAAGGCCCCCCCGGGTCCGGTCAGCTCATCCCAGGCTTTGCGAAGTTCTGCGTACATTGCTCCGGGTGCTGGGTACTGGCGGAGAGGGTGGGATTCGAACCCACGGATGAGCAAGCCCATCACCTGATTTCGAGTCAGGCCCGTTCAACCGGACTCCGGCACCTCTCCGCTCGGCGGCAGGCTAGCAGCGACGAGAGCCATGCTCGATAGGCGAGCCGGTGATTTCGAAGCCGGCGCAATGGTGTTCGCCGAGCCAGGTCTCGTGGAAGCCGAGCGCTTCCAGATGCTCGACGAGTCCTCCGTCTCGGTGGATCTGTTCGCTGAGATCCTCGTCGTCGGGGTGAAGGGGCGCCGGGAAGACACCGAAACGCTTGCGGCTCATGGCGAAGCCTTCGGAATGGCACCTGAGTCGGGGGAGGAGCATTCTGCGTGCTCCTCTGGGAGGGGTGGCGGAAAAAGCCGCTGGAATCCGCTAACCTGCGCGCCTTCACCGGGAGACCCGTTGGCGCGAGACGATTTGATCCAGGCTGTCGGCACCGTCGAGAAAATTCTCGGCGGTGGTCGTTACAGGATTATGCTCGAGAGCGGGCAGGTCGTGACGGCGCAGCTTTCGGGTCGCATGCGCCGCTTCCGCATCCGGGTGATTCCAGGTGACCGAGTCCAGGTGGGCGTCTCTCCGTATGACCCGACGCACGGATTCATCACGTTCCGCCTGCGCGAAGGCCAGATGCAGGTAGGTTAGACAGCCGTGCGCGCTCTCGAGATGCGCGCCTGGGATCGCTGGAACCGGGTACGTCTGGCGTTTCTGCGCGCGCGCCATCGCGGTCTCGAGGTCGATCCGCACGCGAGTTCCAACTTCGCGGTGGCTCGTTACAACCTGGCTCCCGACGCCTCGCTCCGCATTGCGGAGGGCGCGGTGACCGAACGGATCCCCGGCCGGCTCCACTTCATTCTCTATCCCGGTGCGCGAGTCGAGGTCGCTGAACGCGCGTGGCTGCGGACCGAGGTCGGCGATGTCCACATCGTGGCCTTCGAGGGGGCGCGGATGGTTCTGGGCCCGGAATGCCTCGTCAACGGTTGTCACCTGAGCGCGAAAAGCGAGGTGAGCCTGGCGCGGGGCGCGATGGTGGGTCCGGGCAGTCGCGTCTTCGACTCCGACCAGCACGATCTCGACGACGCGCGCCGCGAACGCAGTCAGCCGGTCTCGATCGGTGAGTACGTCTGGATCGCGAGCGATTGCCTGGTGCTGCGGGGGTCCTGCATCGGCGCTCATAGCATCGTGGGATCGGGCTCCATCGTGACGGGAGAGGTCGAGCCCCACACCCTGGTCTACGGCCGCCCCGCCCGTCCGCGCGGGCAGGTCGGGGATCGCTCGAAGGCGCACTGACGCGGTATAGGGGCGGGCGATGGGCATTCGAATTGCGCTCTTTGGGCAGGCGGCTTTCGGCCGGGACGTCTTCACGCGCCTGGCAGCAGAGGGTCACGACGTGGTGGGCGTCTACACGCCTCCCGAGCCCCGACGTCCCGACCCGCTCGCTGAGGCGGCTCGCGAACGGGGCACCCGCCTGCTTCAGGTGAAGCACTTCCGGCGCCGCTCGGGTGATGGCTTCGAGCCCATCGCGCGCCATCTCGAGGACTACCGGGCGCTCGGTGCGGAACTGAACGTGCTGGCCTTCGTGACGGCGATCCTGCCGTCCGAGATCCTGGCTGCCCCCCCGCGCCGCTCGCTCTGCTTCCACCCCTCGCTCCTGCCCCGGTACCGGGGCGGCAATGCCCTGGCCTGGCAGATCATCCTGGGGGAGCAGGAGTCCGGGGTCACGGTCTTCCAGCCGGACGCGGGCGTCGACACCGGTCCCATCGTGGTCCAGAAGCGCGGCGTGCCGATCGAGGCCGTCGACACCGCCGGTAGCCTCTATTTCGACAAGCTCTATCCCCTGGGCGTGGAAGCGATCGTGGAGGCGGTGGCTGCGGTGGCGACGGGGACGGCACGATTTGAGTCCCAGGACCCCACCCTCGCGAGTTTTCAGGGCCTGGTGAGCGCTGCCGACGCGCGTGTCGACTGGTCCCGCCCGGCGCTGGAGGTCGATCGGTTGCTGCGCGGCTGCGACCCGCAGCCGGGCGCCTGGGCCGAGCTCCGGGGCGAGCCTGTGCGTCTATTCGACTGCCGGATGGGCGATGAGGACGTCGAAGCTTCTCCCGGCAGGGTCCTCGGATTCGAAGACGGCCCGGCTCGGGTCTCTGCGGCGGGGGGTTGCCTCCGCGTGGGCCGGGTGCGGGTGGGCGACGGCCCGAAGCAGCCCGCCCGCGAAGGGCTCGCCGTGGGCGATCGTCTCTCTTGACAATCGGTTGAAATATCTCAACCTACTCGCCCTCCCTGCCGATGGGATGCCCCCGGTGGCCGTTGCGCCGCCGGCTCCCCTGCGAAGAGCCGGAGAGTAAAAGTTCCCGCACCGTTCCCTCGCGGAATGGTGCGGCAATAGAGGCCCCGGACCATGGCCGACATTTCCAGGATTCGGAACATCGGCATCAGTGCCCACATCGACTCGGGCAAGACCACGCTCAGTGAGCGCGTGCTCTTCTACACCGGCAGGATCCATGCGATTCACGAGGTGAAGGGCAAGGACGAGCGCGGTGCCACCATGGATTCCATGGAACTGGAAAAGGAGCGTGGCATCACCATTCAGAGTGCCGCGACCCAGTGCACGTGGGACGGGTACACGATCAATATCATCGACACTCCCGGGCACGTCGACTTCACCATCGAGGTGGAGCGCGCGCTGCGGGTGCTCGACGGTGCGGTGCTGATCCTTTGTGGTGTGGCCGGTGTGCAGTCCCAGTCGATGACGGTCGATCGGCAGATGCGCCGCTACAAGGTTCCGCGGCTCGCCGTCATCAACAAGCTCGACCGCTCGGGGGCGAATCCGCACCGGGTGAGCCAGCAGCTGTGCGAGAAGCTCGGCCACAACGCCGTGATGATGCAGCTTCCGATCGGTCTCGAGGCCGAGTTCGCGGGTGTGATCGACCTGATTACCATGAAGGCGGTCTACTTCGAGGGAGACAAGGGCGAGCACCTGGTCGAGAAGGAGATCCCGGACGAATTGCGCGAAGAGGCCGAGACCGCTCGCGAGAAGATGCTCGACGAGGTCTCGATGTTCTCCGTCGAACTGATGGAGGCGATCCTCGAGGACCGGGTCACTGAGGAGCAGATCCACGAGGCGGTGCGCAGCGGAACGCTCTCGATGGAGCTGACGCCCGTCTACCTGGTCTCGGCCTACAAGAACAAGGGCGTCCAGAAGCTGCTCGACGCCGTCGGGCGTTACCTGCCCGGTCCTTCGGAGAGGCAGAACACCGCTCTCGACCTCTCGAACGACGAGGCGGTGATCACGATCGACACGGATCCGCACAAGCCCCTGGTGGCGCTGGCCTTCAAGCTCGAGGACGGGCGCTACGGGCAGCTCACCTACGTGCGCGTGTATCAGGGCCTGCTGAAGAAGGGCATGAACATCGAGAACAGCCGCACCGGGAAGCGCCATAAGGTGGGGCGCCTGATCCGCATGCACGCGGACTCGATGGAGGACATCGGGGAGTCGACGGCCGGCGACATCGTGGCGCTCTTTGGAATCGACTGTGCTTCGGGGGATACCTTCACCGATGGGACCATCGCGGTATCGATGAGTTCGATGCACATCCCCGATCCGGTGATCTCGCTCGCCGTGAAGCCCGTGGACACGAAGGCTCAGGACGGCATGTCGAAGGCGCTCGGGCGTTTCGTCCGCGAGGATCCGACCTTCCGGAGCAAGGTCGATCCGGAGAGTGGCGAGACCGTGATCTCGGGCATGGGCGAGTTGCACCTCGAGGTCTACGTGGAGCGCATGAAGCGCGAGTACGGTTGCGAGGTGGAGACCGGGGCGCCCCAGGTCGCCTATCGCGAGGCGATCTCCCAGCGCGCCGAGTTCGATCATGTGCACAAGAAACAGACCGGTGGCGCCGGGCAATTCGGAGCGGTGGTCGGCTACGTCGAGCCCATCGCGGATGGCGAGACGGAGTTCGAGTTCGTCAACGAGGTGCGCGGCGGCAATGTCCCCACGGAATTCATCACCTCGGTGGAGAAGGGTTTCCTTTCCTGCATGGGGAAGGGCCGCCTCATCGGTTTCCCCGTGCAGGGATTTCGCGTGGTGCTCACTGATGGAAAGTCCCACTCGGTGGACTCATCGGACAACGCCTTCCAGGCGGCGGCTCGCGGCGCCTTCCGAAAGGTCTACGGTCCCGCGAAGCCCATCGTTCTCGAACCGGTGATGAAGCTCGAGGTGGAGTCGCCCGAGGAATTTCAGGGCACCGTGCTCAAGACCGTGATGCAGCGCCGCGGGAACGTCGTGGGCACGACCGAGGAAGAGGGCAACTTCTGTCGCGTCGAGGCGGAGGTCCCGCTCTCCGAGATGTTCGGCTACGCGACGGACTTGCGCTCGGTGACCCAGGGCAAGGCGGAGTTCACGATGGAGTTCTCGCGCTATCTACCCGCTCCCTCCGAGGTGCAGGAGCAGTTGAAGGAGCGCTACAAGTCTAGGGTGCCCGGATCGGACGACGCGTAGGCTGTGCCGGTTTCCGAGGGTCCGCCCGGTGGACCCCCGGCGGGCAGGGACCATCGAGCCAGGGGAGGATCGATTGAATCGCCGATTCGCGAATGCTCGCAGTCCGTTGCGGCTGCTGGAGAAGGGCCTCCACGGGGGGCTCGGTCCCGGGAACGTCGGGGTCGTCCTGGCGGGGCACGGGGTCGGAAAAACGGCGTTCCTGGTGGCGGTTGCTCTGGACGAGTTGCTGCGCGGCGGGAAGGTTCTGCACGTCTGTCTCAATCACAGCGTTGCGCACGTGCGGAGTCATTACGACACGGTATTCGAGGATCTGGTGTCGACGACACACCTCGAAGAAGAGGCGGTGGTGCACGCCGAGATCGACCGGCAGCGCAGTATTCGCGTCTACTCTCCCCAGTATTTCAGCGCCTCGAAGCTGCGCGACGCCGTGAAGGTCGAGAGCGAGGCCGGGGGCCGCCCGTCGGTGATCGTGCTCGAAGGGCTCGACTGCGAGGTGCTGGACCGCGACGAGTTCGAAGACCTCAAGGCCCTCGCTGGTGAACTCGCCGCCGAGGTGTGGGTCTCCGCGGCCTCACGCGACGAGGCGCCCAGGGTGATTCCGCCGTGGATCATCCGCTTTGGCGATACCGCTAGCGTGATCCTGGCTCTGGAGCCCGCGGGCGACTGCGTGGCCCTGCGCGCGCTCAAGGATCACGACAATCCGGACCTCGAGGCACTGCACGTGGCCCTCGACCCGACGACACTGTTGTTGGTTCGACGCTAGCCGGTTCCCGCGTTCAGTCTTTCTCCGGCCCCTTCTGGAACTCGGAGAGGTGCTCTCGAAAGGCCGCCCGCACTGCGATGGCTTCGGGGCGTGTGAACCCGAGCTCTTCTGCGATATTCAGGATCTCGTTCGATTCGGCTCCCGAAATCGTGCCGTCAGCCGCTGCCACGGCGTAGAGGCACTCGAGCAATTGGGCCCGTTGCTCCCGGGTGGCATTGCGCCGGAACGTGCGCGTCACGATGTAGTTCTCGGTGCCACCGAGATGCTGTGCCTGCGACTTAGCGATCTGTACCACGAGCACCGCTTCGGACTCGCTCAGGTGGGCGAGCTCGCGCACGATGCGCTCCATCTCGTGGATCTCCGACTCGTCGATCTCGAAATCTGCATGCGCCACCCGCGCCAGCACGTAAGCGAAGGTCGCCAGGTGTTTCGCCTGCTCCGCGGGCAGGCGCTCGAGTTGGGTGACGATGCGCCGAACGGTGTCCGTCTCGCCCCGAGCGTCGCGTGAAGCGTCGACATCGCCGGAGAGGCCAAGGAATTTGAGCAGGGACATTGCGCGATTTCCCCTGTGATACGGTGCGCCGATGACGATACCTCGGAACGCCGGTCGAGCCCTCGGGGACGAGACCGCGTTCATCGCCGCTCTGAAGGTCGGAGATGAGGCCGCCTACGAGGAATTGGTGCGCACCCGCGGCGGCCGCATGCTGGCCGTCGCCCGGCGCTTCCTGCGCAGCGAAGACGACGCCCGCGACGCGGTGCAGGACGCGTTTCTGAACGCTTTTCGCGCCATCGACCGCTTCGAGGGCAATGCGCAGCTCTCGACTTGGCTGCATCGGATCGTGGTCAACGCGGCGTTGCTGAAGCTCCGCACCCGCCGGCGCAGGCCCGAACAGGCGATCGAGGAGCTGCTGCCCGGGTTTCTGGAGAACGGGCACCTGGCCGAGCCGGCGTCGGAGTGGGAAAAGCCCCCCGAGGACCGCGTTTCCCGCGCCGAGATTCGGGAACTCGTCCTGTCGAAGGTTCACGAGCTGCCCGAGGGACACCGAAACGTGCTGCTCCTCCGCGACGTCGAAGAATACGACACGGAGGAGACTGCCGGGGCGCTGGATGTCAGCCGGGGCGCGGTAAAGACCCGGCTTCACCGGGCGCGCATGGCCCTGCGAAAGCTTCTCGAACCGCACCTGAAACGGAGCACCGGATGAACTGCCGCGAGTTCGTGGACTTCCTGATGGCCTATCTCGACGGGGAGCTGCCCGCCGCACAGCGCGCGGCATTCGACGAACACCTGGCCCACTGCCCCGGCTGTGTCACATACCTGGACACGTACCGGGAGACGGTTCGGCTCGGGCGCGAGGTCTGCACCGATCCGGACGGACCGGCACCGGACGACGTCCCCGATGATCTGATTCGCGCCATCCTCGACGCCCGGCGCGCTGAGAGCTAGCGGCGAATTGCCAGCCAACGCCGCAGTGCCCCTGCGGCCAGCGGCGTGAGACGCGTCCGCAGCCGGGCGCCCGCGGCGCGCTTGATGCCCTCGGCCTGGGTCGGGTAGGGGTGGATCACGTCGAAGAGCTTGTCCAGTCCCACGCCGTGCACCATTGCCAGGGTCAGCTCACTGAGCATCTCCCCGGCGTGGCTGGCCACGATCGTGGCGCCCCTGATCCGGTCCTTGCCCCGCTCGGTGTGGATCTTCACGAAACCCTCGTCTTCTCCGTCGGTCACCGCGCGATTCACCTCCGCGAGGGGGACCTGGAAGGTGTCCACCTCGATGCCGCGTTCGTGCGCCTCGTGCGCGTAGAGTCCGACATGTGCAATTTCGGGGTCGGTGTAGGTGCACCAGGGCATGACCTGGCTGGAGAGCTTCGCAATGGGAAAGAAGAGCGCGTTTCGCACCACGATTTTTGCCGCGGTGTCGGCCGCGTGGGTGAACTTCCAGTTCATACAGACGTCACCCGCCGCAAAGATGCGGCGGTTCGCGGTCCGCAGATGATCGTCCACATGCACACCGCGCCGCGTGTCGAACGTCACACCGGCCGCTTCGAGGCCGAGCCCGGCAACGTTGGGCGCGCGGCCCACGGCGACGAGAATCTCGTCAACGACGAGATCTTCCTCGAGCCCGTCGGGGTGACGGAAGCGAATCGCCCGCCCGTCGGGCCGACGCTCGGTCGCCCGGATCTCGCAGGCATCGACCACCCGCACTCCTTCCGCCGCAAAGCGCTGCGAGAGGACCGCTGCCGCGTCGGCGTCTTCGCGCGGCAGGATGTGCCGGTCGGCGTGGAGGAGCGCCACCTCGCATCCGAGACGACGGAAGGCCTGGGCCAGTTCGCACCCGATCGGTCCCGCTCCGATCACGCCGAGGCGCCGCGGTTTTTCGGTGAGATTGAAGATGCTCTCATTGGTTCGGTAGCCGGTCTCGTCGAGGCCGGGGATCTGCGGCCGGGCCGCACGCGCACCGGTCGCGATGACGGCGCGCTTGAAGTGGAGCTTCCGGCCGCCGACCTCCAGCGTGCCGGAGTCTCGAAACCGGGCCTGTCCCAAGTAGACATCGACGCCCAGTTCGTCCCGATAGCGGGTCGCCGAGTCCTCGGAGCTGATCTGGGCACGGATGCGGCGCATCCGCTGCATTACGCGTCCGAAGTCGGGCGCCGCGTCGTCGGCCAGCGGCAGCCCCAGTTCGTTCGCGGCCCGGCGCGCTTCGGCCACCATTCGCGACGCGCGGATCACGCCCTTCGATGGGATGCAGCCCACGTTGAGACAGTCGCCTCCGAGGTGGTGGCCTTCGACCAGCGCGACCTTTGCGCCGAGCCCAGCGGCGATTGCCGAAGTGATGAGGCCGGCCGAGCCGGCACCGATCACCACGAGGTTGTAGCGGCCGGAGGGTTCGGGGTTCACCCAGTCTTTGGGAGCCACGTTCCCGGACAGGGTACGGTTGTGTTCGTCGAGCGGTGTGAGTTCGGGCCAGTCGTTCATGGCTTCTCCGCGGGTTCCGGCCGGTCTTTCACGGCTCTGCGGTATTCGTGTCGGCGGTGGCTTCGGCCAGAGCCCGTCGTGCGATCCGGGTGATGTAGACGGTGACGGCGACGGTCGCCATCAGGCCGACCACGAGCAGCGCGGTCTGGGCCGGACCGCGGGCCATCGACGCACCGCTTGCCGCGGTGGCTACGTCCCCGGCCACCTTGCCCAGGTAGACGTAGAGCACGGTTCCGGGGAGCATTCCCACGGATGCCGCGGTGTAGTCGATGAAGCGGACGCTCGTGAGCCCGAGTGCGTAGTTGAGCAGGTTGAACGGGATCGCCACCGAGAGCCGCAGCAGGAAGACGATCCAGCGGCCCCGCTTTCCCGTCGCGCGATCGATCGCGGCGAAACGGGGATTGCCCGCAATGCGCCGCGCGACGGCAGTTCGTGCGGCGTGTCGGCCCACGAGGAACGCAAGGCACGATCCGAGCACGGCTGCGACGAAGACGTAGAGCGTTCCTTCGACGAGCCCAAAGATGGCGCCGGCCGCCAGGGTCAGCAGGGAGGCGGGCACGAAGACCACCACCGCCGCCGCATAACCCACAATGAAAACCGCAGGTCCCCACGGGCCGAGCCTCTCGACCCAGGCGGCGAACTCGGGGATGCGGTCGCCGCCCGCCCTGCCGAGGAGCAACAGTCCGGCCAGGACCACGCAGGCGATGGCGACGTTGCGCCAGGGAAAGCCGGCCGGAGGACTCTGTTCGCTCATCGCTTTCTCCGCGGTGATTGCGACGCAGCCGCGTCCCAGGGGTCCGCGGACGGTCTCGCGCCGCGAATCGAGCCGGCACCGCCGTCGCTCGGGCGCGAGAGTACCCGGCCCGGCGTTTCCCGGCCCCGCCCCCTGCTGTCTGGGATCGGTTAGACTGCTCCGGCTCGCACCACGGCTGCGGGCTTTCCGAATGCGACGAGAGACGAGGAGAGATCATGAGTGAGATTCGTTTCGACGGCCGCGTTGCCGTCATCACCGGTGCCGGCGGCGGCCTCGGCAAGACCTACGCCAAGCTGATCGCGGCGCGCGGTGGCAGTGTGGTGGTCAATGACCTCGGGGGTGCCGCCGACGGCACCGGCGGCAGCAGCAGCATGGCCGACGAGACTGTGAAGGAGATCGAGGAGGCCGGCGGCAAGGCCGTGGCCAACTACGACAGCGTTGCCACCCCCGAAGGGGGTGAGGCGATCATCCAGACCGCACTCGACAATTTCGAGAAGGTCGACATCGTCATCAACAACGCCGGCATCCTGCGCGACAAGTCCTTTGTGAAGCTCGAGCCCGAGAATCTCGAAGCCGTCATCGACGTGCACCTCAAAGGCGCGTTCTTCGTCAGCCAGCCTGCCTTCCGCGTGATGAAGGAGCACAACTACGGGCGCTTTCTGTTCACGGCGTCTGGCGCCGGGATCTTCGGGAACTTTGGACAGACCAACTACGGCGCTGCGAAGATGGGCTTGGTGGGCCTGTCGAACGTTCTCTCCGTGGAAGGCGCGAAGAACAACATCAAGTGCAATGCGATTGCACCGATCGCGAAGACGCGGCTCACGGAGCAGCTTCTCGGCGCCATGGCCGAGCACCTGGATGCCGAATACGTGACGCCGCTGGTGGCCTACCTGGTGTCCGAACAATGTGACGTGACCCACGAGATCTTCGACGTGGGTGCCGGACGCTATGCGCGGGTCTTCCTCGGTATGGCGCCGGGCTGGACCACGCCTGACGCGGTACCGCCGTCACCCGAGGACATCGCGGCGAACCTCGATGAGATTCGCGCCACCGACGGCTTCACGATTCCGGACAGCATCGCCGGCGAGATGCAGGCGGTGATGGAAGCGCTGAAGGCGCGGGGGTAGAGCATGCCGATCGATCCGAGCCAGGCTCTGGGCGCCGAATTGGGCGAGGGCCAGACGAGCTACACCAAGGACCAGGTGATCCTCTATCACCTGGGAGTCGGCGCCGGGCAGCCTGCCACCGACCCCAAGGAGCTCGAGTACACCTACGAGAAGAACCTGAAGGTGCTGCCGAGCTTTGGCGTGATTCCGACCTTCGGTTCCATGGGCAATATCGCGAAAGTTCCGGGTATGAAGTTCGATTTCGCGATGCTGCTGCACGGTGAGCAGGATCTCGTGGTGCATCAGCCGATTCCGCCGGAAGCGACGCTCACGAACAAGGTCCGGATCGCCGAGATCTGGGACAAGCGCAAGGCGGCGCTGGTGGTGCTCGAGGTCGACTCGGCCGACGAGTCGGGAGAGCCGCTATTCACCAATCGCTTCTCCCTCTTTCTGCGCGGTGAGGGGGGCTTCGGCGGCGAATCCGGTCCCAAGGTGGGCAATGTCGCACCCGAGCGGGAGCCCGACGGCGTCGTCGAGCGCCCGAGCTTGCCCCAGCAAGCGCTCATCTACCGGCTCTCCGGGGACAAGAACCCGCTCCACGCGGATCCGGAGTTCGCAAAGCTGGCCGGCTTCGACACACCGATCACCCACGGTCTGTGTTCCTACGGCATCGTCTGCAAGGCGATCGTGGACGATGTGCTCGGTGGCGACGTCACGAAGGTGGCCCGGTATCAGGCGCGTTTCGCCGGTGTGGCCTTCCCCGGTGAGACCTACGTCGTCTCGTACTGGAACGAGGGTGACAAGATTGTCTTCGAGGCGAAGTCGAAGGAGCGGGACGCGAAGATCATCTCGAACGCCGCCATCACGGTCCGTTCCTAGACTCTCGCCAGAGGCGACGCTGCGCGTTGGCGCGATCTCGCTTTCGGGGTCCCGCTCCGCGTCGGGCGGGGTCTCCGGCGATGCCGAGTCTGCGGGCCTGCATCGGTATGGCCCGGGGTCGCCGCCCGGAGACGCTGGGGAGACCGGGGTCGCCGCTGTGCTTCTAGGGCGTTTCGAATGCGATCAGGCCGCGGGTTTCTTCAGGTCTTCGCGAGCGAGAAGCCAGAGCTTCAGCCAGCGAAGCCGCACGTAGTGTGCCGCCATGCAGGCCAGGACGAAGCCGCGCCAGCCCTCGAGCAAGCCCCGGTCGAGCAGGTAGAAGCGCACGAATCGCCAGGCGGGACGCAGCACCAGGTCCGATACGTGCGCCCGGCGCCCCCGCTCGAAGAGCAGGTCGGCCTGGATCGTCGAGTAGCGATCGATCCTCGCGAGGTGGTCCGAGAGGTCGCGATAGGGGTGGTGGAGCAGATCGCCGCGCAGCGTGCCGGGCGCGGCGTCGAGCGCAACGCGTTCGTGCAGTTCGAGGCCGGCCCAATGGCCGCGCCGGCGGTCGAAGAGCCGCAGCTGGCGGTTCGGGTACCAACTCCCGTGCCGGATCCAGCGGCCCAGGTAGCTGGAGAGTCGCGGCATGCGCCAGCCGGGGCGGTCCGGGAAGCCACGTTTGCGGAGCGCCTCGATCTCGTCCCGCAATCCGTCCGAAATTCTCTCGTCGGCGTCGATGCAGAGCACCCAGTCGTGTTTCGCTTCGCGGACGGCGAAGTCCTTCTGAGCGATGTAGCCCGGCCAGTCGCGTTCGATGACTCGCGCGCCGGACGCGGACGCGATCTCGCGCGTCGCGTCCGTCGAGTGCGCGTCGATCACGACGATCTCGTCGCAGAATGCCAGCGATTCGAGGCACGCCCCGATCCGGTCGGCCTCGTCCTGGGCGATGACGCAGGCGGAGAGCGGTGTGTGCCCCGCGCTCGTGGCTCCCGGGCGGCTTTCGCTCATGGCCCGCTCAGGCGGACGCTTCCACCCGGGCGTCCAGACCCGGCCAGTCGATCGATTGCTGGGCGGCGAAGGCGGCCAACAAGAGCCGGCGGCCGGGGTCGTCGTCGCGAGCGAGGAAGGCGTCGACCGCCTTGGTGAGCTCCGCATTTCCCGGTTCGGGCGGTGCGTCCGCAGAGAGCACGCCCTTCTCGTGCTCCAGGCCGAGGCTGTCGAGCCATTCCACGAGCAGCTCGTTTCGACACTCCAGGAAGTAGACCGCGAGCACCTCGGCGGCGATCGGCTCGCAGGCAACGCGCGAGAGCGCACGGCGCACGGAAAGGGCCCGCTTGTCGACCGGTTGTCGTTTGAGGTAGACGGGGCGCGCCTTCATCGCCACGGCGGCGGCGGCGACGGCCTGGGCCGCGACTCCCGGAGCCGCTTTCGAGAGCTCGCGAAACAGATCCACCGCCTGCTCGGGCCCCATCGAGGCAAAGATCTGATGGGAACGCATTCGCGGAGGTTTGTAGCACGCGTCCGGCGCGTGGAGGCCGGTTTCAGCGGGACCGGTGGACCGCTGCGGTGAGGGTCAGAACCAACACCGTGGCGAGTCCGGCGTGGAGGCCGGTGACCTCGACCGGGAGCTGCATCAGCACATTGGCCACTCCGACCCCGACCTGGACCAGCCCCAGCGCGAGCGCGAGGCCGGCGATGCGGCCCAGGCCCGCTGTGTCGCGTGCGGCGCCGCAGAGGGCGGCCAGCGCGCCCACCAGCAGCACGGCATTCCAGCGGTGCAGGAGATGGATTCCCACGGCGCCTTCGAAGCTCGGGAACCAGATGCCGGCGTTGCAGGCCGGCCACTCGGTGCAGGCGAGGCCGGCGTAGCGCGAGGCGACCAGCCCGCCGAGCAGCATCTGGAGCAGCAGCAGCGCCGAGGTGACGGCCAGCACGCCCCGGGTGGTACCCGACACGCCCCGGGCGGATCCGCCCCCGCCGCGCAGTGAGAGGAGCGTCCACAGGAGCGTCGCGGCGAAGGCGTTGCCCGTCAGCAGGTGGGCCGTCACTGTCCAGGCGGCCAGCAGCTGCCACACCGTGAGCGCGCCGAGGATCACCTGGGCGGCGAGCAGAACGGCCGCCACGGCCAGCGACGTTGCACAGCGCCGGCGCAGCGGGGGACGGCGAAGCACCGCCACGGCGAGCGCCGCGAAGCAGAGTCCCACGCTTCCGGCGAAGACCCGGTGTGCGTACTCGAAGCCGACCCGGAGGTCCATGCGGGGCACGAACTCGCCGAAGCACAGCGGCCAATCTGGGCAGGCCAGTCCGGCGTCGTTTGCGCGGACCAGGGCGCCGAGCACGATCAGGCCGGAGGTCGCAGCGACCAGGGCTGCGAGGGCCCGGACGAGGAAGACCGGAGCGTCGGCGGGTTCTGCGGCTTCGTGCATGGCGTTTCTGGGGCGTGCGGGCACCGGGTGTGTCGCGCGGGTACCGTAGGAGATGGTGAGGGGTGCAACCAACCTCGGTGTGTCGAAGGAAACGGACGACGCGCCGGCGCTGAGAAACCTGTCCGAGCGCTACGGCGAGCTGACGGCCTTCGACGGGTTCTCGCCGATCGAGGATCGCGACACCGGATTGCTGAGCCTATTCCTGGTGGCGCCGGTCTCTCCTGGTGGCACTGGTCTCTCCTGGTGGCACCGGTCTCTCGCGCGAGCAGCGTGCTGGGCAGGCTCGTGGCGTGGATCGCCGTCTTGCTGGCGCCGGTCGCCCCGGGGGGTTTCGGCCTTCTTCGCGGCCCTGGGCATCGGGCTGGCCACGCAGTTGCACTGGCTCGAGTCCTTCCGGACCTTCGCCGCGCCGATCGCAATCCCGCTCTGTCTCCTGTCCGGAATTCTCTTTTCGCTTGCGGAGTTACCGTTTTTTTGCGCATGGCGGCACCTGCGAATCGAATGACCTGCAGGGCCGGCCTGTTCCGCCGGGGCCTGCTCGGGGTGCACGAGCTCCCGGTGGTCTTTTTGCGCGGCCCTGCTGACGGGCCTTTTGGTGCTCTCCGTCGCCGCCGCGGTGGCCCTGTTCGAGCGCGGCGCCCGCACTTAGCCGCGACGGCGCCGGCCGGGACGCGGTAGGTTCTGAGAGGACGCCCCGTCGGGCCATTCTCGTCCGTGCCGACACGAGCCCGCAAGGTGTGCTTCAGAAGAGAGTGAGAACCGCCGATCACAAGATCATCATGAATACAATGACGACGATTTCGGGTGGCAACGACGATCCGCGCAAACTCCGGGACATGCTCGGCCGGGCGGCTTCGCTTGCCAGCGCGCACTCGCTGAAATCGGTCGTGGTCGGAATCACAGCGCCGGAATCCGACCTCGTCTTTCCTCAGGTGATCGATTTCATCGAGAGCGCTCTGCGTGTCGAGGACGTAGTTTTTCGCATGACCCGTGACCGGGCCGTGGTCTTTCTGGCGGACGTCGATTCCGCGCAGGCGAAAAAGATTCTGGACCGCGTGCTGGCGGACTTCTGTGTACATGTGGCCGTTAGCGAGACGCCGGGACTGAACTTTGGTTTCTACGAAGTGTCGCCGGGGATCCAGGAACTGCGCGTCAAGGAAGTGCTCCCGGAGATCTTCTGGTAGGACCCGTCAGTGCCTCGGCGAGCGCGGTCTCCACGTGCTCGTATGCGAACTCGAATCCCCATTGCAGCGCTCGATTCGGAACCGCGCGACGGCTGTCCAGCATTTCGTGGGCGAGTTCTCCGAGCGCGGTGCGCAGCGCGAATGCCGGTACCGGGATCCGCGCCGGGCGGCGGATCACCCGTGCCAGCGCGCGGGTGAAGTCCGCGTTGCGGACGGGTTCCGGCGCGACGGCGTTTACAGGGCCCTGCCAGGCATCGTTACCGAGGGCCGTGTGGATCATTGTCACCAGGTCGTCGATGTGGATCCACGGTAGCCACTGCCGGCCGCTGGCCATGCGCCCCCCCAGTCCGAACCGGAAGGGGAGGGCCAGCATGGGAAGTGCGCCGCCCTCTCGGGCGAGCACGATGCCCATGCGGAGCGACACGACGCGCAGTCCGTGTTCACCGGCCCGCGCGGCGGCGGCCTCCCAGTCTCGGCACAGCTCGGCCAGGAAGCCTTCGCCCGGGACAGCGGATTCGTCGAGGGTGTCGTCACCCTGCTCTCCGTAGAAGCCGACGGCGGAGGCACAGACCAAGCAGCCCGGGCGTTCGGCGTCCGGGACTGTACCGATGGTCTCCACCAGGCCGCGCGTGGTGTCGATCCGGCTGCTCCGCATGCGTCGCTTGCGCGCTCGGGTGGGAAGGCCGCCGAATACGGGCTCGCCCGCCAGGTGCACTACGGCGTTGGCCCCGCGCACCGCCTGCGCGGGCAGGCGTGCTCCATCCCAGCGCATCGCGACCGCGCGCGGGTCTATTGCACCCGCTGCGGGCTCCGGGCGTCGACTCAGAGCGCGCACCGCGACCCCGTTGTCCAGCAGGCGCGTCACGAGCCTGCGGCCGACGAGGCCCGTCGCGCCCGTTACGAGCACGGCCTCCGGTGCGTTCAACCGTTGCCGCTCCGCCCGGGGGCCAGCGTCTCGAATACGGCTGTGACTCCGGCCAGGCCCCCGGCCAGGGGAGCGAGCACCGGCGTCGTGACTCCACCCGCCACGTAGGCGGCGATGCGCTCGCGGCAGGCCTCGGCGCTGCCGAGAATCGCGATGGAGTCGATCATCTCATCGGAGAGCGCGGCGGCGCTGGCCGCCCGGTCGCCCCGGGCGAACGCATCGGCCACCGCGTCTGCTTCCCTCTCGAATCCGTACCAACGGAGGTAGGCGTTGTAGACGGGCTGGGCGAAGTAGCCGGCGAAGCCGGCGCGAACCAGGTTGCGGGCGCCGGCGACGTCGTCTGTCACCGCGATCATGAGGCGGCACACGATCTCGTCGTTGCTCGCGTCGCGGCCGGCGCGCTGGGCGCCCCGCCGGTACGCGGCCAGAATCTTCGGCAGCGCTTCGGCGGGAAAGAGGTTCAGGATCAGGCCGTCGCCAATCTCGCCGGCCAGCTCGAGCATCCGTTCCCGGAGCGCTGCCACGTAGACGCGTGGTACCGGCCCCCGGGTCCCGAGCCGGAAGCCTTTCGAGTGCAGGGCCTCTCCCGCGTAGTCCGTCTTCTGCCCGGCGAGGGCCTGCCGCAGGATCGCCACGCTGTCGCGCACGTGCGCCAGGGGCCGCTCGAAGGTCAGGCCGTTCCAGCCCTCCATCATCGCGTGGCTCGAGGAGCCCACGCCCAGGATGAAGCGGTCCTTCGAGAGCTCGGCCAGCGTAGCCGCGGTCATGGCGAGCAGCGCCGGTGTGCGGTTGTAGACGGGAACGATCGCGGTCCCGATATCGACCCGCTGCGTCGCCATCGCGACAGCGCCAGCGAAGCTCGCCGAGTCGGGGCCGTTTGTCTCCGCGAGCCAGATTGCCTCGTAGCCCCACTCTTTCTCGGCACGGCGCGCGAGATCGACGTTCTCGAGGCTCGACACGCGGGCAGCGGGAAGTGTGACGGCCAGGCGTCCCAGGTCCATGGTCAGCCTCCCGCGAGCGCCGTCGCGAAGCAGGACGTGCGGTTCGGCCTCAGCGGTCTTCGAGGGGAACGTAGGAGGTGATCGGCGGTCCGGTGTAGATCTGGCGCGGGCGGCCGATCTTGAAGTCGGGGTCCTGGTGCATCTCGAGCCATTGGGCGATCCAGCCCGGCAGCCGGCCGATGGCGAAGAGAGCCGTGAACATCGTCGGCGGCGTCCCGATGGCGCTGTAGATCACACCGGAGTAGAAGTCGACGTTCGGGTACAGCCTGCGCTCGACGAAGTAGTCGTCCTTGAGCGCGATCTCCTCGAGTTCTACCGCGATCTCGAGCAGCCGGCTGTGGACGCCGAGCTTCTCGAGCACGTCGAAGCAGGCCTTCTTGATGATCTTGCTGCGCGGGTCGAAGTTCTTGTAGACCCGGTGTCCGAAGCCCATCAGGCGAGCCCCCGGATCGCCGCGCTTCGCCCGCTCGACGAACTCGCGGCCCGTCATGCCCTGGTCGGCGATCGCCTGGAGCATGTGGATCACCTCCTGGTTGGCCCCGCCGTGGCTGGGGCCCCAGAGGGCGTTGATGCCCGCCGAGATCGCGGCGAAGAGGTTCACCCTGGAGGAGCCGACGAGCCGCACGGTACTGGCCGAGCAGTTCTGCTCGTGGTCCGCGTGGAGGATCAGCAGCAGGTCGATGGCCTTCTCGATGACCGGGTCGACTTCGTACGATTCGCAGGGATTTCCGAACATCATGTACAGCAGGTTCCCCACGTAGCTGAGGTCGTTGCGGGGGTACATGAACGGCTGGCCGACCGAGTGCTTGTACGCGTACGCCGCGATCGTAGTCGTCTTTGCGATCAGACGATGAACCGAGATCTCGATGTGGCGCTCGTCGCGCGGATCCAGGGAGTCGGGGTAGAAGGTCGACAGGGCACCGATCGCGGCCGAACACGCTGCCATCGGATGCGCGTCCTTCGGGAGGGCGCCGAAGAAGCGCTTGAAGTCCTCGTGGATCATGGTGTGGTGCGTGATCGATTTGAGGAAGTAGTCGAACTGTTCCCGGTTAGGCTGGTGTCCCGACAGGAGCAGGTACGCGACCTCGAGGAAGTTGCTCTTTTCCGCCAGTTCCTCGATCGGGATGCCGCGGTAGCGGAGGATGCCCTGATCCCCATCGATGAAGGTGATGGCGCTGCGGCACGAACCGGTGTTCGCGTAGCCCGAATCGAGAGTGATCAGCCCCGTCTCGCTCCGCAGCTTGCGGATGTCGATGGCGCGTTCACCTTCGGTTCCTTCCACGATCGGAAGCTCGAAGGTCTTGCCGTCGACGCAGATCCGTGCGGTGTCACCCATGCCTTGTGCCTTCTCATCCTGCGGGGTGGGGAGTCTCGAATCGCGGAACCGCATTGTAGCGAAGACGTCTCCTGTTCGCCGAGACGGTGCGGGTGCCCGGTGCGCCTTCTGGGGTAGTGCCGCAATGTGTGGATGTCGTGCAGCGGAGACGGTCGAGCGGCGATACCCTCCGGGGGTGTCGGCAGCGGAATCGTCCCCGTCTGACGAATTGAGACGGCGTGTCGTCGAGACTCCTGTCGACGCTCGCCGCATTGGCGAGTATCTCGATGCCCTGTCTCACGAGCAAAGGGTCGCGGCCATTCGCTCCCTCGGTCGTCGCGAGCAGCGCGCGCTCTACACCGCGGTCGATGGCTTTCGCCCCGTGCGGCTCGTCGATCTGGTTCCGCCGGAACGCGCTCCCCAGGAGACGGTGCGCCACTACGGCCGCAACACGCTCCCCGCGTTCACGCATTTCGAGAAACGCTTCTGTCGGCCGGCCGGCGCCGACTCGGCGAAGCCCGACGTGCTCTGGGGCTTCAATTTCCAGAGGCTCCAGCCACTGACCGGGCCGGGCTACTTCATCGCGCGCCCGGCACCCGATCGTCCCGAGATCTGGGTCGACTACAACCGTGTGCCAGAACTGCAACCGGAAACCTGGCCCGCGCTGCGCCGTAACGAGGTCGGCCTTTCGCGCTTCGTCTACGGCTTCATGATCGACACGCTCCGCGGCGTATCGGAGCATGTGACGATCGGATCTGCGGCGCGCAAGGGGCGCGATATGGGCAGCTGGTTCGTGCTCTGCCGAGAACCCTAGATGCACGTTCGCGAACTCTTTGATCTCGAAGGGCGCACCGCGCTGGTTACCGGGGGAGGCCGGGGGATCGGCCGGCATATTTCCGTCGGGTTGGCCGAGGCCGGCGCCCGGGTGCTCGTGGCGTCGCGCAAGCGAGCGAATTGTGAGGCGGTGGTGCAGGAGATCGAAGCCGCCGGCGGGGCTGCCGCCGCCTTCGAGGCCGATGTTTCCCGCGAGGCCGACGTCGCAGCCCTCGCCGATTGGGCGTGCGGTGAATGCGGCCCGCTCGACGTGCTCGTGAACAACGCCGCCGCGATTTGGGGTGCACCCACACTCGAATTTCCGATCGAGGCCTGGGACAAGGTCTTTGCGGTGAACGTGCGGGGACTCTGGCTTCTCACCCAGCGTGTCGCGCGCCACATGACCGAGCGCGGCACCGGCTCGATCGTGAACGTGACCTCGATCTCCGGTTTTCGCGGTGCGCGGGAGGAGGACGAACCCGACATTGCCTACCCGCCGAGCAAGGCGGCCGTCACAGCGCTCACCCGCGAACTCGCCGTGAAACTCGCACCCCACGGTGTGCGGGTGAACGCGCTGGCTCCCGGGCCCTTCTACACCGACATGATGAATCACGTGCGCGACGACGCGGAGGCACTCGCCGGCTTCGAACGCCAGATTCCCATGGGACGTTCCGGAGGCGAGGACGACGTGAAGGGTGCGGCCGTCTTCCTGGCGAGCGAAGCGTCCCGCTTCGTGACCGGCGCGACTCTCGTCGTCGACGGGGGCACGCTGTGTCACAGCGGTTCGGTGGTGTGACCGGACCTAGCCGCCTGCGCGCTTGACCGTGTAGCCGCGTTCCTCGAGTTCGCCGACCAGGGTGTCGCGATGGTCGCCCTGGATCTCGATTGCACCGTCGCGCGCCGAGCCTCCCGTGCCGCAGCAGCGCTTGAGTTCGGCCGCGAGCTGCTTCAGCTCCGCCGGTGCCAGCGGGACGCCCGAGATCGTCGTCACCGTCTTGCCCCGGCGCCCCTGGGTCTCTCGGCGCACGCGAACCACACCGTCGCCGGGAGGGACGGAATCGCGGGGACCCCGGCGGGGATTCTTGCGGCAGGCGCAGTGGCTCTGCGCCAGACCGCAGTGGGGGCAGACCCGGCCCTTTCCACTGGAGTAGACGACTCGATCCCGGCTCACGCGTCCCTCACCAGCCGGCGATGCTCCACCAGCAGACAGCGGTCCTCGACGACCGCCACGCCCTCTGCCTCGAGCCTTCGCGCCGACTCCGGGTGGGAGATGCCCCGTTGCATCCACACGGTCCGGGGGCGCCAGTCCAGGGCCAGCAATTCGTCGACGTGGTCGGATACGTGGTGTGAGGCGCGGAAGAGGTTCGCGAGGTCTGCGGGGCAGGGGAGCTCTCCGAGAGAGCCGAATGCGGGTTCTCCGAGCACCCGTTCGAGTTTCGGGTTGATGGGAAGGATGCGATAGCCGGCGGCTTGCAGGTACGCGGGAACCTGGAAGGCGTCTTCGGTTTCTCGATCTTTGATGCCCACCACTGCCAGACTGTGCGCTGAGAGCAACAGCTCGCGAAGCGACGTGTCGTCCATGGCGCGACCTCCTCGACACCCCAGGCGGCGGCCGATACTGTACCGCGCCATGCGCGCATCTGGTCGCGGGTTTCTTCTCCTCTGGGCAGCGGTTCTGGCGTTTCCGGCGACCGCGGGGGCGGACTCGATCGTCGCGGAAGCGGTGGTGATCCCCGAGCCCGGCTTCCGCGATCCGGGCGAGCGCATGCTGAAGACCAAGCTGTCCAACGGTCTCGTTGTGCTCACTCTGGAAGACCACACGACTCCCGTCGTCTCCTTCCAGATGTGGGTGAAGGTGGGTTCGCGAGACGAAAGCCGGTACACCGGGCTGGCCCATCTCTTCGAGCACATGATGTTCCGAGGCTCTTCGAACATCCCGCCCGATATGCACGCACAGTTGGTCAATTCCCGCGGCGGGCGCACCAATGCGTACACGAGCCGGGATTTCACCGTCTATTTCGAGGACGTGACGTCGGAGGTGCTGCCTCTGGTCATCGAACTCGAGGCCGAGCGCCTCGCGAACCTCGACATCAGCGAGAAGAACCTGGAGAGCGAGCGGCAGGTGGTGCTCGAAGAGCGGCGCATGCGCACCGAAGACCAGCCGATGGGTCGCGCCATGGAGGCCCTGATGGCGCTCACCTTCCAGGCGCATCCCTACCGGTGGCCGCCGATCGGCTGGCGGAGTGACGTCGAGCGGGCCACGGTGGCTGCGAGCCGCGAATTCTTCGACTCCTACTACGCGCCAAACAACGTCGTGATCGCGATTGCCGGAGACTTCGATTCCGAGGAGGCGCTCGACCTCATCCGGCGCACCTTTGGAAAGCTCGATCCGGTGGAGGTGCCGCGCAATCCGACTCAGGAGCCCGAGCAGGACGGAGAGCGCCGAGCCATCGTGCACTTCGATCTGGGTGCTCCCATCCTGGCGGCGGCTTGGCACGCGCCGCCCACGGGTCACGCGGACGGCGAAGCCCTCGACGTGCTCTCGACGATCCTCTCGTCGGGGCGCTCGAGCCGGCTCTATCGAAAGCTCGTCTACGAGAAAGAGAGCGCCCTCTCCGCCGAAGGTGCCTACTGGGAACTCGATGACGCCGGCATCTTCTACGCTGTGGCCCAGGTGCGTCCCGGGGTGGGGGTCGAGGACGTCGAGGGCCTTTTCATGGCGGAGATCGAGCGGGTCAAGCAATCGGGTGTTCGCGACGACGAACTCGCCAAGGCCAAGCGCCAACTCGAGGTGGCGTTGGTGAACAGTCTCGCCACGAATCACAGTCTCGCCGGCCGCATGGGTCGCGAGGTGTCGACCTTCGGCAGGGTGCGTCCCCTCGACGAGCGGCTGACCGCGATTCGCGCCGTGACTGGTGCCGACGTCCAGCGGGTGGCGAATACCTACCTGAAGGATGAGAAGCGCAGCGTCGTCCACGTGGTTCCGCCGCCGGCTTCGGAACGCAAGGATCGAGGAGACGGTACGTGAGCGGCGCGTTGGGAACGAACTCCTGCCGGGTGGCGGTGATGGCGCTCGTGCTCCTTGCCTCGGGCTGCGCGTCGCTGAGCAAGCCCGCCTGGGATCGTCCGCCGCCGCCGGCCCTGGACGCGCCGGTGGTTCAGCCCGGTGCCCTCGAGCGCGCGAAGCTCGACAACGGCATGGAGGTATTGGTTCTGGAGGACCGGCGCCTGCCTCGCATCGTGCTCGGCGTGGTGGTGCGCCGGGGTGGGGACCTCGTTGCACCCGAGCGGGCGGGGCTCGCGGCGTTTACGACAGAATTGATGAAGCGGGGCGCCGGGGAGCGGGACGCGCTGGCGCTCTCGCAGGCGACGGACGAGATCGGCGCTTCGCTGTCTGTCGGTGGAGACTGGGACTCGACCACCGTGACGGTCTCGGGGCTCTCGCGGGACCGGGACCGGTTGCTCGAGATCCTCGCAGACGTGGTGCTGAGGCCCCGCTTCGAAGCGCGCGAGGCTGTCCGGGCGCGCGACCAGATGCTGGCGTCCCTCGAACGCGCGAAGGACGACCCCGCCACCCTGTCCAGATGGCATCTGGCTCGCACCCTTTACAAGGATCATCCGTATGGAGCGCCCCGCGGCGGAACGGCCGAGAGCGTCGCGCGTCTCGACGCATCGCAGGCGCGCGCCTTTCACCGCTCCATCTTCGTTCCGAACGACGCGATCTTCTTCGCCGCCGGCGACGCGGACATGAAGTCATTGCTCCCCGCCGCGGGAAAAGCCTTCGGTGCGTGGAAACGGGGAGAAGTCGTTCCGCCGGGCCCGGCGCCGCCCCAGCGCGTGCCCGACGCACGCCGCATCGTCATCGTCGACCGGCCGGACCTGGCCCAGGCCCGGATCGCGCTGGCCCATGAAGGGCTGGCGCGCACCGATCCCGACCGCATCCCGGCCTCGCTGATGAACACCGTCCTCGGTGGCGGCGGCTTCTCCTCGCGTCTCACGGAAACGCTGCGGACGGAGGGGGGTCTCACCTATGGCGTCTGGTCGGGTTTCGGTCTGCGCCGCCACGCCGGGCCGTTCCTCGTGATTACGTTTACGCGGGTGCCCGAGGTGCGGCGCGTGCTCGATTTGACCCTGTCCGACCTCGAGCGGATGCGCGACGAGCCGCCCACCGCAGCTGAACTGCGCAATGCCAAGGCCCTGCGGGTGGGGGGCTTCGCGCTCGGTCTCGAAACTTCGACCGCCGTCGTGTCTTCCGAGGTCGATCTCGACGTGTACGGGCTTCCCGAGGACTCGCTGGACACGTATCGCGGACGCCTCCGCGCGGTGGAGACCGCCGATACCGCTCGCATGGCGCGCGAGTTGCTTCACCCCGAGCGGATGGTCATTGTGCTCGTCGGACCGGCCGAGGCGCTGTCCGCCCAGGTCGAAGGCCTTGGCCCCGTCGAGATCGTTCAGCCCTAGGGCTCGGCTTGCACGGCACGCCGGCCCGCGAGCCAGCTGGCGACCCCGATGAAGAGGATCAGGGCGGCGCTGGTCGCAACGGCGATCTCGTCCCATTGGAGCCAGAGGGCGGCGGCGAGCCAGCCCGCGACCGAGAGCAGGCACAGCGCTGCGCCGACCGCTTCGCCGCCGCTGCGCAGGAATGCGTAGGCCAGGAAGATCGAGGTGTAGTAGCCGGCGGGCTCGAGCAGGATCGGAACGAGGCCCACGCCCAGGATCGCGGCCTCCCAGTCGGGGACACGCCGCGATGCCCACGCGATGCCCGCGACGAGTAGCGCTGCGAGCAGGAAAAACAGGGGCCAGCGGGTGCTGCGGCTCGTGCGGCGGGCCTGCTTCCAGGCTCGGCCCAAGTCCTGTCCTCGCTCGGCGAGCCGTTTCTCGCTCGCGTCCGGGACGTGGTGCACGAGTACGCCGAGCCCGAGCGCGTTGTTGCTTAGAGCCGCCGCGTGCACCCGCGCGTTCTCGGCAAAGGCGGGCCATGCGCTGCCTCCGCTGCTCCAGATCGAGAGCGGCACGCCGAGCGCCACCGCGAGCAGGGTTCCCAGCGCAATGCCCCGGTGGACCGGGGCGAGTCGCCGGTCGCGGCGCAGCGGACCCAGCGCGCGGAAGGCGACGGGCGCGAGGAAGAGCGCCGGGAAGACGCGAAGCAGCGATGCCCAGCCGAGCAGGAAGCCCGCCGCGACTGGTCTCCGGTGGCGCAGCAGGGCGAACCCCGCGACGCTCGCGAGCAGCCAGTCGTGGCGCAGATACGCGCCGCCGACCCAGCTGTACTCCGCGGGGTGGTTGGTGCCCCAATAGAGCAGGCCCACGCAGGCCGCGCGCCAGCCGAAGGCCAAGGCGGCCAGTGCCCACAGCGACACGATGAGCATCGGATCGACGAGGGAGAGGGTGGCGACTCGCTCCGCGCGAAGTGGGCCGTCGCCGAGGAGGGCTCGGCCGAGGATGCCCCACACCGGCGTCGGGTTGTAACCGTGGTCGCGCTGCAGCTGCTCCCAGGCGTCGGGCTCCATGCGCTCGCGGAACCAGGCGATGTCACCGGTAAACAGTTTCCAGCGCTCGGGCGAAAAGAACTGCTTGCAGCGCTGGGGATCGGCTGCGGCCTCGGCCGCGGGCACGAGCTCGTAGTTCTCGAGATCGGTCATGCGCCGTGTGGCGACGCGCGCGCCGAGCCCCGCTTCGACGTCGGCTGCGGCGGTGCACGTGTAGAGCCGCGTGTAGCCCAGCTCGGGGTAGTACTTGGCGCCGATCGTGTAGTGGAAGAACTCGTGGGGGTGCACGAATTCCGGGTAGTGGAAGAACCCGAAGTTCCACCAGCCGGCAAAGCCCGCGACACCGAGCAGCGCGAGCAGCGCATCGCGAAGGCGTCGCCCGCGGCCGGCGTGTCCAGCGCGGCGCAGCCACGCCCCCCAGCCGAGGAGCGCTGCCCCGGCCAGGGCCAGCGCCGGCTTCGCGACGTTCACCACGTTGCGTTGCCAGCGTGCGTGGCGCTGCGCCGGTGTGACGTCGCCGAGCGCCGCATCCGGAACCCAGAGCCGGCCGGCCGAGAAGTCCGCCGGCTCGTTGGCCGTGGCCGGAGAGCCGGCAGCGAGGAGGGCCAGCGCCAGGAGCAGGCCGAGCGCGGGCATGGGACCGGCGGTGAGAAAAAGGATTCGTGACACCCCGGGGGCCCATTCTAGGCGGCCGTCCTCAGTGGGGCTAAGAGGGGCCCCAGGCCCGGCGCGTGCGCCGGGCGCGGCGCTAGTAGCGCCCGAGTGACGCCTCGAGGTCTGCGACGATCGCCTTGCGGAGCGACTCGGGCTCGAGCACCTCTGCGCCCGAACCGAACGAGAGGATCCATGAGCGCAGGTCGGCGGTTTCGCCCACCTCCATCGCGAGTTCCACGGAGCCACCGCGTCGCCGCTGGAGCTGTTGGCTCGTGTGCCAGGTGTGCTCTTCCACGTAGCTCGCCCAGCGGCGGTCGAAGCGGATGCGGACTTTGCTGGCCGGTTCGGCGATTACGCCGAACGAGCCGGCAGCCCACGCGTCGAAGTCGAAGCTCTTGGGCACCGAGAAGCTCCGTTTCGTCGTCTCGAGTGCCTGGATGCGTTCGACCGCGAACGTACGGATCTCGCCGCTCCGGTGGTCGAGTCCCACGACGTAGAGGCCGCCGCTTCGGTACCAGACCCGGTAGGGGTCGAGGTCCCGGGTGGCCTCCTTTCCGGTGCGACCCGTGCGGTAGCGCATGCGGACCGTGCGTTGCCGGAGCACGGCGTCGTGGAGCGTCCGGATCGTCTCCCGAGAGCGGGCGTAGTTCTTGTGCGGGTCGGGCAGCACGCGGAAGGTGTCGCCCAGCCGCGCCAGGTAGGCTTCGAGTTCGGGCGAGAGGCCGGCTCGGATCTTCTGGAGTGCCGAGCGCACGGAGTCGTGGAAGACGGTGCCCTCGAGCTGGCGCAGCAGGTCTTCGCCGAAGGCGAGGGCCAGGATCTCGTCCGACGTGAAAGGGACGTCGCCCAGGCCGAAGCTATCCAGAAAACGGTAGAAGACGCGCCCGTCTCGCTTTTCCGAGACCACCGGGAACCCGGCGTACATCAACGCGTCGAGGTCTCGGTAGACCGTTCGCCGGACACAGCCGAGCTCGTCGGCGAGATCGTCGAGGCTGCAACCCGCCCGGCTCTTCGCGAGCCGCTGGACGAGCTGCCATTGCCGGGCAAGCTGGTCCCCGCGCACGGCGGGTCAGGGTAGCGCAGGCGCCGGGCTGTCCCAGCAGCGGGGCCCGCGGGTACAGGTGGCTTTCGGCGTCCCGCGGTGCCCGGTCTCAGTCTGTGAAGAATGCCACGAGTTCCTCTTCCCGTGCGGCCGCGTCCCGGTAGCCGAGATCCGCGAGCGGAGCGACGAAATCGCTGTCGAAGAGAAGGTAGGAGAGCAGATCCGACTCCGGACTCCGGTCGCCGTCTTCGAGGCCCCGGGCCGCGAGTCGGATCAGGGGCGAGCGCGAGTGGGCATCGCTGAGGTTGCTCAGGATCTGGCCGGCGAGCAGCCCCGGGTCGGCCGTCGGGCGGATCACGAGGTCGTGGATGTGGCGGAAGGGCCGCGCAGACTTCCGCAGGGCTACCTGGTTCAGCTTGTCGGTGAATCCAGCACCGTAGGCGGTTTCTCCGTGCTCGAGGATTTCGTTGACCACGTGCATGCGGCTGAGGTCCGTGTCGAGGTGGTCGAGCATCAATGCGTTCAAGACTTTGCCGAATAGGAACAGGGGGCTTCCGTAGGCCGCTCCGTGAGTCCGCGTGAGCTCCGCCTCGCTGGCGTTCCGAGTTTCCTGGCGCAGCGCCACCACGAGCACGCGGTCGGCCCCGAGGCGCAGCGCCGGTGCCAGGGGCGTGTTGAGGCGCAGGCCGCCATCGGCGTAGTAGGTGCTCGCCACGCGCACAGCGGGAAACACCAGCGGTATGGCGGCCGATGCCAGGGCGTGTGTCGGCAGCAGCCGCGTGGGTCGCGGCACGACGGTCGGGTCGCGTGTCCATTGGGGGATGGTGCGGTCGCGTGTCTCCATGAAGACCACGACGTTTCCCGTTCCGATCTGGGTCGCCGCCACGCAGGCCGCATCGAGCCGACCCGCGCGTATGTTGTTGCGGATTCCGCGCCATGGGATCGCACCGAGCACCAGTTCCTCGAGCGGCTTGGTGTCGAAGAGGCCGTAGAGCCGGTCGGGGAGGTCGCCGTCTTTCAGTGCCTCGGCGATCTTGCGCATTCCGAGGATGCGACGCGGCAGCGCCAGCAGGTCGCGCGCGGAGAGTGGCAGGATCTGGTCGAGTTGCATCCGGGTCCAGACGTCGACGAGGCGCGCCCCCCGGCCTTCTGTCTGGTGGGCGGTGGCGGCGAGGTAGCAGGCGTGGATCGCGCCGACCGAGGTGCCGCAGAGGATGTCGATCTGTGGCGGGCGCCCCAGCCGCCGCGGCAGCTCGTCGCACAGGTAGCGGACGAAGCCGGCTTCGTAGGCGCCGCGGGCACCTCCTCCGGAGAAGACCAATGCTCGGCGCGGTCCTCGCGAGGTCGTGTTGGAGCTCACAGCGGCTCAGTTGACCCGCTCGACGTACTCTCCGGAGCGCGTATCGACGCGGATCGATTCACCTTCCTTGATGAAGAGCGGAACCTGCACCACCGCCCCGGTTTCGAGGGTCGCGGGCTTGGTGACGTTCGATGCGGTGTCGCCCTTCTCGCCGGGCTCGCATTTCGCAACCACTGCTTCGATGAAGTTGGGGAGGTCGACGTTGAGCGGCACGCCCTTCCAGAAAAGAACGTCGACGTCGATATTTTCCTTCAGGAACTTGGCGCCTTCGCCCACCACTTCCGCGGTGAAGGGTGTCTGGTCGTAGCTCTTGTTGTCCATGAAGATGAGGCTGTCACCGTCCTGGTAGAGGTACTGCATCCGGCGCTCCTCGATGTCGGCGAGCTCGACCTTCTCACCCGCGCGGAAGCGCTTGTCGATTACCTTGCCGCTCTTCAGGCTCTTGACCTTGGTGCGAACGAATGCGCCGCCCTTTCCGGGCTTCACGTGTTGGAAATAGGTGATGGTGAAGGGCTCGCCGTCGAGCTCGATCTTCAACCCGTTGCGAAAGCTGGACGTGTCGACCGCCATGCCTGCCCCCGATCCTTCGCGACCCGGCTTCGCCGGACGGATTCGAAGCGGCCCCCGCCCGTACGAGTGCTTGCGGGGGCTGGAATCTCTCTAGCCTTTCGCTTCCTGCACTGCCTTGGTCAGTGCCGGTACGACCTCGAGGAGGTCGCCGACGACGCCGAGATTTGCGACCTCGAATATCGGCGCGTCCGGGTCCTTGTTGATGGCGATGATGAAGTTCGAAGTCTTCATGCCGACGAGGTGCTGGATGGCGCCGGAGATGCCGCAGGCGATGTACAGCTTGGGCTGCACCACCTGCCCGGACGAGCCGACCTGGTACTCGTGGGGCAGCCATCCCGCGTCCACCACGGGCCGGGAGGCGCCCATGGCGCCGCTGAGCGCGTCGGCGAGCGGTTGGATCACTTCCGTGAACTTTTCGGGAGCTCCCACGCCGCGGCCGCCGGAGACGATGACATCGGCTTTGGTCAGGTCGACACCCGTGGATTCAGCCTGCTTGATTTCTACGAATGCGGTCTTGAAGGCTCCGGCATCGATGGTCACGTCGAGCTTCGTGACGCTGCCGTCGCTTTCCCCCTCGTAGGCTGCGGTCGCACCGGGCTGCACCGTTGCGACGATCCGCTCGGCCTCGGCGGAAACCGTGGCGTCGAGCTTCCCGTTGAAGACGCGCCGGCGGAAGACCGGCTTGCCGCCGTCCACGTCGACGGCGAAGCAATCGCTCACGAATCCGGCATCGAGGGCCGCGGCGATACGCGGGGCCACGTCCCAACCGCTAGGCGTGTTCGAGACCAGAACCAGGTCGGCACCCGAGGCGTCCACCGCCGCGCGGATGGCGGCGCCGAGGGCCTCCGCGTTGTAGTTCGCGAGCGTCTCGTGGTCGGCCGCGTAGACTTCGCCTCCGCCCTTCTTCGAGAACTCCTCGGCGAGGGCGTCTATGCCCTGGCCCGCCACCAGACCTTTGACGCTGCCGCCGGTCTCACCGGCGATCTTCTGGGCGAACGCGGCGAGCTCGTAGCTCGACTCGCGGATCGCACCGTTCTGGATTTCTGCGACGATGAGAATAGTTGACATCAGAGCAACCCCAGTTCCTTGATCTTCGTGGCGAGGGTGGCGGCGATTTCGTCGGTCGAGCCCTCGAGAATGTCGGCACGGTCACCCTTCGGGGGCACCGCGATACTTTTCACCTTCACCTTCGCGGCGGCGGCACCCACCTGCCCCGAAAGACCGAGGTCGCCGACGCTCTTCACGTCACACGGCTTCTTCTTGGCGGCCATGATTCCCTTGAGCGACGCGTAGCGGACCTGGTTGATTCCGGTCTGGACCGCCACGAGGCACGGGGTCTGGAGGTCGACCACCTCGCGAGCGCCCCCCTCGATCTCCCGGTCGCAGCGCACGGTGCCGTTGCTCCGCTCCGCCTTCACAGCCGCCGTCGTGTGGGGGACTCCCGCCAACTCGGCCAGCATCGGAGGTACGGCCGAGAAGTTTCCGTCGTCGGACATGAATCCGGCCAGGATGAGGTCCGGATTCTCCTCCTTCGCCACGGCCGCCAGCAATCTCGCGACGCCGAGGGCGTCGGAGCCTTCCGTCTCGTCGTCCTTGATGTGGACGGCGCGGTCGGCGCCCATGCCGAGGGCGGTGCGCAGAGCCTGGGTGACGCGGTCCGGTCCGATCGAGACGACCAGGACCTCGGCTTCGCCGGCGTCCTTGATGCGCAGCGCCTCTTCGAGCGCGTACGTGTCGTAGCTGTTGATCTCGAACTTGATGTTGTCTTCTTGGATCCACGTGCCGTCGCCCTTGATGTCGAGCCGGGCGTCCTGGTGCGGCACCTGTTTGAGACAGACCATGATCTTCATGGGGGGTGCGGGCCTCCTGCTGAATGTGAAGACCCCCGGGAGGCCCGGGGGTGCGCGAGCGCGCGGAGCCTACCCGACGGGGGGGGCGTTTTCAATGAAAGGAACCGGAGGCTTGGGGTGTTGCCCCCCTGGGGCGGCATCTCTGGTATAACCGTCGCAGGAGGCGCCCCCATTGCAACGCACCGTATTTCGGCTCGTCCTCTTGGCGGTCTCGTTGATCGCGGCGCCCCTGGCGGCGGAGGAGAACCCGCCGCAGGCTCCGCCCGACACCGAGATCTCCGGCATTCCCGAACACACGCAAGGGGCTGAGGGTCTTCCCAAGCTTTTGTCCGACGTCCCCGTGACCAGCCACCGAGTCGTGTTGATCACCGACGATGCGCTCAACCCGGACGTCGTCACGCTCGACGAGGGCCAGTTGGTCGCGTGGATCAGCTACTCGGGCGCCGAATCGATCGTCGTCTTCCCCGGCGAGGTGGCGCGCGACATGCGGTGCCACAGCCTCGTCAATTTTTCGTTCGCCGGCGACGAGCTTCGCTCGGAGCCGATCAGCGCCGGGGAGTTCGCAAGCTTCTGCGAGCTCAGGCCGGGCCGCTATCGGTACAGAGTGGTGCGCCCCATTCGCATCAAGCCCGACGACGCCGTCCGGGAGCTGAAGGGCGAGATCCGGGTGGGGGATCCCGACGCCTAGGTCCGGGTCTGCTCTCGGGTCGGGCCGGGAGGGCGGTTGTCTCGCTCGACGTGGACACGCGCTTCCACTGCGAGCTGACCGAAAACGGTGAGCTGCGCGGCCGCCGGCGTCGTCGCTGCCGAAACCGCCATCGCCCAGGCGCGCGCGCCGGGCTTCTCGAGCCCCGGTCCCGTTTCTCTCGCCGCCCGGGGCAGGAAGTCCTAGACGCCCATGAACTGGAGGAATTGTTCGAGGCTCGTGACACGCAGGAAGGGGTTCGTGCGCTTCTGCGCGCCGAGCGTGTCGCTCGGGTCGCCGTACATGTGTCCGGGGTAGACGAGCGTCTCGTCGGGCAGGGACTTCAGTGTGTGGTTGAGCGAGTGGTACATGTCCTCGGGGTTCGACCCGGGCAGGTCCACCCGGCCGCAGGCGTTGAGGAAGAGCGTGTCGCCCGCGACCAGTCGCGCGGGGGCTCCCGCCTCTTCGACCAGGAAGCACTGGGAGCCCGGCGTATGACCCGGCGTGTGGATCATGCGCACCTTGACCTCTCCGATCACGAGCTCGTCGCCGGCGTCGTGGCGCACCAGGTCCGATTCCGATGCCCCCGTCACCTTCCGGGTGCCGTCGGCCTCGGTGTTGTTCACGTGGATCGGCACGGGCTTGCGCTCGAGCAGCCGGGACACGCCCTCGATATCCAAACCGAAAAGCGAGCCCCCGATGTGGTCCTGGTGGTAGTGGGTGACGAGCGCGCCCACGACCTCCATATCGTCCGCTTCGGCCCGGTCGAGGAGCGGGTCGACGGCCCAGGCCGGATCGACGATCAGACACTGCCGGGCCGAGCGGCTGCCGACCAGATAGGCGAGGTTCGCCATCTCGCCTACCGGAACCTGCTGGAAATAGACGTCGCCCGGGTCGGTCATGGGCGCATTACGATAACCGAAATCTCGGATCCCGGATCGCAGGGCGCGTCGCGACGTCAGTCGCCGAGCACCTTCTCGATCCAGCCGTCGACCACGCCGAGCATCTCCTGGGAGATGTCCTCCGGGGTGCGGCCGGATTTCTTCAGCACTCGGAAGCGGTGGTCCGCATTCTCCACCAGGTGGAGTTCGGTGGGCGCGCCGATTCGGGCCAGCGTCCTGCGCAGCGTGTCCGAGTTGCAGTAGCGATCCCGCGTCCCGGTGAGGAAGAGCATCGGGGCGACGACCCGGTAGAGGGGGTCCACGTCCGCCGCCCCGTTCTCGTTCGGTGTTTTCTGCGGATAGCCCAGCATGATGAGCCCGTCGGCGCGCAGGCGCGACACCGAGAGGTCTGCCGCCGCTTCGGCTCCGAGTCCCCGCCCGATCAGGAAGAGGTGGGCCGGCTGGGCCATCGGGTCGCGGGTCAGCGCCCCGATGGCGGCGCGCAGCGTGCGCCGGAGCACCACCGGAGGGTCCGGCCGCCGCCGGCCCGCCTCGGCCCAGGGGAAGTTGAAGCGCAGGCACAGGTAGCGGCGCTCGGTGAGTTCGCGGTGGAGCGCCTCGATGGCGAAGTCGTCCTGGTCGGCTCCGGCCCCGTGGGCGAGCACCACTCCGACTCGGGCCCCGGTGGGCCACCAGCGCGGAATGCCAAGCACCCCCGAAACCTCCGCGAGTCCGTGGGCCGGCTCCGGGAGGGGGATCTTGAGTTGTTCGAAGCGTGCGGAAGGCTCGACCACGTGTCCCTCTGGGGGCGCTATCCTATCACAGGAGTTGCGCGATCCCGCCGCGGCACCTGGTGCAAAAGTACCGTAAGTATGTGGAGTCTTTGTGGAAAAGATTCTAATTACCGGAATTTCCGGAGGCCATGGAAGGCTCCTGGCCCGGCGTCTGCTCGAGAGTTACGAGGTTTGCGGGGTGGACATCCAGGACTGGGAAGCTGCCCCTCGGGGAATCGAATTCTACCGGGTAGACCTGCGCAAGAGGAAGTTCGAGGACGTGATCCGAACCGCGATGCCCACGGCGATCGTGCACCTGGGGATGGTGCGCCACTTCCACTCGGGCGCGCGCACGCGGCACGACGTGAACGTCCGGGGCACACAGCAACTCCTCGATCACTGCATCCACCACGGCGTCCAGAAGCTCGTGGTCGTCTCGAGCGGCTACGTCTACGGCGCCTTTCCGGAAAACCCCTACAACATGGACGAGGATTCGCCGCTCTCGGCGAGCCGTTCCTACGCGGCAATCCGCGACCTGGTGGAGATGGACGCGTTGGCATCCGCCTTTCTGTGGCGGTATCCGCACATTCGCACCTGTGTGCTGCGCCCCGTCAACACGCTGGGCCGCAGCGTCCACTCGCTGATCGCGCAGTACTTTCGGCAGCACCGGATTCCCACGGTGATGGGTTTCGATCCCATGCTGCAATTCATCCACGAAGAGGACGTGAGCGAGGCGATCGCGCTGGCTCTCGAGCACGGGCTGCAGGGGGTCTTCAACGTCGTCGGCCCCGGCGAAGTGCCGCTGCACACCGCCATCCAGGAGATCGGCGGCCAGGCGCTGTCGTTGCCCGAATTCGTCATGCGTCCCCTCTTCGCGCGGCTCTTCGCGATGGGAGCGATTGCCTATCCTCCGGCTGCCATCGACTATCTCAAGTTTCCGATCACTCTCTCGGGCGAGCGGTTCGTGGAAGCCACGAACTTCCGGCCGCTCTTCGGACTCGAAGAGATCTTCCAGAGTCTGGCGGCCTAGCCGTGGCGGTGGAAGGCGGCGTGTCCCGGGCTCTCGGCGACCTCGTGAGCGGTCTCCTGCCGCTCTCGATGCGGGAGTTGCAGAGCCAGATCGAAGACCGGCTGGCAAAGCTGCCGAATCGCTTCAACGAGTTCGGCTACGACCCGTACGGCCTGTCGCCCGAATGGCTGCAACATTCGGTGCTGCCGGTGGTGCTTCTCTACCGCTACTGGTTCCGCTGCCGGGTCTACGATATCGACCGGCTGCCGGCCGGGCGCGTGTTGCTGGTGGCGAACCATGCCGGGCAGCTGCCCTTCGACGCAGCGATGCTCGCCACGGCGATGTTGCTGGAGGCGGACCCGCCGCGCATCGCGCGGGGCATGGGCGAGTACTTCATTCCCAGGCTCCCGTTTTTCAGCGTGTTGGCGTCGCGCGGTGGCGCGATGGTGGGAACGCCGACGAATTGCGCCCACATGCTGGACAGCGACGAGTGTGTGATGGTCTTTCCCGAGGGCGTGCGGGGGATCAGCAAGACCTGGCCGCATCGCTACGAGTTGCAGCGCTTCGGTCTCGGTTTCATGCGCCTCGCTCTTCAGACGAATACGCCGATCGTTCCGGTGGGGATCGTGGGCTCCGAGGAGCAGGCCCCGGGTCTGGCGAATCTCGATGGACTCGCCCGGCGCTTCGGTCTTCCGGCGTTGCCGGTGACGCTCACCTTCCCGTGGCTGGGTCCACTCGGTGTGATCCCGCTGCCGGCCCGCTACCACATCGTCTTCGGCGAGCCCCTGCACTTCACGGGCGATGCGAACGACGAAGACACCGGAATCGAGGAGAAGGTCGAGCGGGTGAAGGCGGCCGTGGAGGCGCTTCTCGAGCGCGGCCTCGATGGCAGGGACGGGGTCTTCCGTTAGTGACTTCGCCCTGCGGCATCCGGTGCGGCATTGCGGGCCTCGCGCTCCTGCAGGCTTTCGCTTGCGCGGGCGATCGGGGCCCGGGTCCCACCGCGGCGGTGATCGAGACCGCGAAGCTCGAACTCGCGTCGTCCCCGGAGCGGCTCATCCTCATTTCCGTGGCCGGACTCTCGCCTGCGGCCTACCGCGCCACTGCCGGCGCCAGGGCGCCAATGCCCACTCTGGCGGCGCTGGCCGCCACCGGCGTGTCGGCCGACGCCGTGCAGCCCGCGGTTCCGGCGTCGCGCTATCCCGCCCACGCCACGTTGCTGACGGGCCGGGTGCCGGGAGAACACGGCATCGTGGCGGACCGGTTGCTCGGCGAAGGCGGCGTTCGCCGATCGCTCTACTCTCACGCGAGCCAGCTTCGCTCGCCCGTGCTCTGGCAGGTCGCCGCCGAGGCCGGGCTGCGTGTGACCTCTCTCGGCTGGCCCACGACCGTGGGTGCCGAGATCGCCCAGACGCTGCCCGATCTCGAGCCGTCGAGCGGGGATGAGTCCTGGGTGGCGGGGTTGCAGGGCTCTGCGACGCCGGATCTTCTCGCCGCCGCGATCGTGGAGGGGGGCACGTCGGCGGCCGTGCGACGGCCAGGTCCGGCGCGAGACGCCGTGCTCGTCGGCGTCGCGTGCCGGGTGCTCGCTGCTCCCGCGCCGCCGCAGCTGTTGTTGTTGTCGCTGAGCGGCCCGACCGGGGTCCTCGCCCGGTACGGGCCAGATCGGCCCGAGGTCGAGGCGGCCTTCGCGGCCGTCGATCGCCAGCTCTCGCGCCTGGTCGGCTGCCTGCGCGACGCCGGACGCCTCGAGACGACGGCGCTCGTAGTGACGGGAGATCACGGAGCGCTCGAGGTGCATACGGCGGTGGTTCCCAACGCAGTGCTCGCGCGGGCGGGGCTATTGACACCCGAGGAGGGCAGGGTGGCTCTCGTGAGCTGGGCGGCGATCGCCCGCTCGAACGGGGGCTCCGCCTTCGTCTACGCCCAGGGCACCGATGATGCCCTGCTGGCACGTCGCGTCCTGTCGCAGGCGGCGGAAGAGACGGGGGCTTTCCGGGTCGTGAGCGCCGACGAGATGTCGCAATTAGGCGCGGACCCCGCCGCCTGGTTCGGCCTGGCGGCGAAGCCCGGCTTCGTCTTCACGGACGATGCGCAGGGTCCGCTGCTGCGGCCCGCCCCGGTGCGGGGGGCATGGGGCTACCTGCCGGATGCTCCCGGCATGGCGACGGGCTTCGTCGGCTGGGGTGCGGGCTTGCGAAGGGGTGTGCGCGTGTCCGAGATGCGCCAGAGCGACGTGGCGCCCACCGCTGCGGAGCTTCTCGGCCTGTCTCTTGCGGGGGGCAAGGGACGCGCGCTGGTCGGTGTTCTCGAACTGCCCGAAGTTTCCTCGCCGAGTGCGCCGCCGTGAGCACGCGCCGGCGCCACGCCGCGAGGCCGGTGACCGTGGCCTTCATCGTCGCCGGTGGCGATGTGCTGCTCGAACGTCGCCCGGCGGGCAGCGATCGCTTCGCGGGTCTGTGGAACGGGATCGGCGGCCACGTGGAGCCGGGCGAAGACGTGCGCGCTGCAGCGCGGCGCGAACTGCGGGAGGAGACGGGGCTCGACGTCGCCGATCTCGCGCTGCGGGCCGTGGTGCACGAGACTGGGCTCGTGGGCCACGCGCACCTGCTCTTTTGTTTCGTCGCGAGCGCCGAGCACCGGGTGCTGTCGCCCGAGCCCGGCGTCGAACTCATGTGGCAGCCGATTGCGAAGCTCGGCGAACTCGCGCTCGTGGGCGACCTGCCGGCGCTGCTGCCGCGCCTGCTCGCGACCCGGGAGGTGTTCTTCGCCACCGAGCGGTACGATGGAGGGGGCGGGAGGCTCGCGCTTGAAATCGAAGGCGAGGCGGTGTGACGTGAAGGAAGACGTGGTCACCATCGATCTCAACCCGCGGGAGCGCCGGCTCTACGACCGGGTGCGGGCGTCGCTCGCCGACGTCCAGCCGGCCGGCCGTTCCGGGGTCGGCGACGTATTGCTGCTCTTCCCGGACCTCACGGTGCTCTTGACCCGGCTGCTGCGCGACCGCCGGGTGCCGCTGGGCTCGAAGTTCATCGCACTTCTCGGCGTGGGTTACGTGCTCTCGCCTCTCGACCTGATGCCGGCGCTGATCTTCGGCCCGCTCGGCTGGCTCGACGACGCGCTGGTCGTGACGGCAGCGCTCTCGCGCATCCTGAACGACGTGCACCCGGACATCGTGCGTTCGCACTGGTCCGGTAAGGGCGATGCACTGGCCGCCATTCAGCGGGTGACGGGCTGGTCCCGGGGGCTCGTCGGGGGCCGGGTGCGCAATGCAGTCCGGGTCGCGGTTCGCTAGAACGAATCCTTCTCGGCGCGGATCTGGCCCAGCGCCGCGGCGTCCTTCGCGCGCATGAACGGGTTGGTTGCGCGTTCATCGCCGATCGTGGTGGGGATCGTCATCTCCGTCGGCGTGGCGTCGTGCCAGTCGGCGGCCGCGTTCTTGCGGATCTCCTGCACGCGCCGGTGCATTTTGCGCACGGCGGCATTGTCAGGCTCGGTGTGGGCGGCGAAGGCGACGTTGCTCTCGGTGTACTCGTGGCCGCAGAAGACCCGGTAGTCGTCGGGCAACGTTCCCAGCTTTTCGACGAGCGCGGTGTACATCATCTCGGGTGTGCCTTCGAAAATCCGCCCGCAGCCCGCTGCGAAGAGCGTATCGCCGCAGAATATCGCCTTGGCGTCGTCGAAGACGTAGGCGATATCGCCCTTCGTGTGCGCCGGGATGAAGAGAATGCGTGCCGTCTGGTTGCCGACGCTCACCGTGTCGCCTTCTTCCAGTCCGTCGGTGAGGCCGGGCAGGCGTCCGCCGTCCGAGGCGTGGCCGAAGACCGGCACCGAGTAGCGTTCGGCGAGCTTCGGGTTCGCCATGGAGTGGTCGGGGTGGTGGTGGGTCGACAGCACCTTCACCACCTTTGCGCCGGCGGCATCGACGCGGTCATGGACCGGCTGTTCTTCGGGCGCGTCGACGACGCCCGCTTCGCCGGTGTCTTCGCAGACGATGAGATAGGTGTAGTTGTCGCCGAGTGTCGGAATGCGTTCGATGCGGAGGCCCATGCCGGAGCAGGCTAGCACGGCCCTGCGCCCGGCGGGCGCGCCGCGCTAGGCCGGCGGAAGCTGCCCCTGCCGCGCTAGGCCGGCGGAAGCTGCCCCTGCCGCGCTAGGCCGGCGGAAGCTGCCCCTGCCGCGCTAGGTCAGCGGAAGCTGCCCCTGCCGCGCTAGGCCGGCGGAAGCTGCCCGCGGCGCGCCGCGGGCTGCGCTTTGGTCAATGCGTGGGACGGCTCTTCTCGGGCCTCTCGACTCTCGTTCTGGGCGGGGCAGACGTCTGCGAACTCGCACCAGCGGCACAGTGGACCGGTCTTCGGTTCGAAATGCGTCGTGGCCCGGACACGATCGATGAGATCGATCGTGTCCGTGCGGAGCGTGTCGAGTTGTTCGGGGCTGCGCGACGACGTGCGCACCTGGTTGGGCGCCAGGTAGTGCCAGACCAGCCGCATGGGTGTCTGCGCACCGAAGCGCTCGGTGAGCCCGATCTGGTAGAGGGCCAGTTGGCGGTCGCCGTCGAGTCGGCTCTGGGGCGGGACTCGCGCCGACGTCTTGTAGTCGTGGATTTCGACGGCGCCGTCGCGGGTGCGCACGACCCGGTCGATGAAGCCCTGGATGCGGTAGCGGTCGGCGGCGTCCAGGGAAAAGACGACGTGCTCCTCCGTGGCGAGGGTCTCGTCTCCGTCGAAGGGGTAGCAGCGGCGGTAGTAGTTTCCGAGGCAGCGCTCGCCGATCTCTCGATAGTAATCGGCATCGTTCTCGGTGCGTACGATACGCACGCGCGCCGGGTCGTAGCGCTCGTTCCACCAGATGCGGAAACGCCCGATCACCTTGTCGAGCGAAGGCACCATGCCCTGTGCCGCGAACCCGTAGAGGCGTTCGAGCACCTTGTGCACCTGCTTTCCCACGAAGCCCTCGATCGATTCCGTGTCCCGCTTCAGCTTGAGCACGTAGCGGTACTCGAACTTCTTCGCGCAGTCCTCGAAGCTCGAGAGGCGCGAGTGGCTGTAGATCTCGCTCATTGCTTCGCAAGCTCCTTGCGTGCGCGGGCCAGGACCTGCCGCTCGGTATCGAAGGAAAGCCGCTGCTCGGCCTCGTCGATATCCACCCACGCGACGCGCTCGAGTTCGCCGTCGGTCGGTTTTACCTCGGTAGACGCGAGCTCCATCAAGAAGAAATGGACCTTCTTGTCGACCCTGCTCCGCGCGTCGGCGTACACGTAGGCGACGCTTCCGAGCGGGGCGACGATGCGGGCGGCGAGGCCGGTTTCTTCAGCCACTTCGCGCAGGGCCGTCTGCTCGAGGCTTTCACCGGATTCGGGCCGGCCCTTGGGCAGGCGCAGGGTGTGGGCAGCGGTCAGCCGGTCGCATTGTTCGCCGAGCGCCACTTCGATCCCCGTCTGCCCTTGCCGGTACACGACCCCCCCTGCACTCGTCTCGCTGCGCACGCATTCCTCCCGGATGGTTCCGGGACCCGAAGAGTTGTGGAGGAGGTCCGTATGGATCCCAGGGGTTGAGACGGCATCCAACGGACCGGCTTCAAGCTACCACAGACGGCCGCGGGTCACGGCCGTTCCCCGTGGGGCGAGGGCTGCTAGAATGGGTCTACCGCGAGGTGCACCCCAGGAGAACCGCTCATGCTCCCCAAGGACCGCGATGAGATCCTGAAGCAGGTCGTTGCCGCACTCTCGGCGACGGGTGACGACGCGCTGACCAAGGCTGCCGCCGAGGGCATGCCGGAGCGCGGGGACGTGGTCGACTGGGTCGAGCGCTGCAAGCGGCTCGTGCTGACCCAGCGGGTCAGTTCGGCGCTGAACTTCGAGATCCTCGTGGTCGCGGACCGTCTCGAGAGCCTGCTCTGTGGCCTGGGCCTGGATGGACGCGACCCGGAGGAGGTCGCCCTGGCCTTCGTCGTCCAGCTGCCCGCGATCCGCGCGCTGCTCGCCGAGGACGTGGAGGCGGCCTTCGAAGGGGATCCCGCCGCCAAGAGCTTCGCGGAGATCGTGGTCTCCTACCCGTCCATCCGCGCCATCGCGGTCTACCGCATCGCCCACGCGCTCGCCGAGCTGGGCGTTCCGATTCTGCCCCGCATGATGACGGAGAAGGCGCACGACCGGACCGGCATCGACATCCATCCGAGCGCCCGCATCGGGCGGCGCTTTTTCATCGATCACGGCACCGGGGTGGTGATCGGCGAGACCACCGAGATTGGCGACAACGTGCGTCTCTATCAGGGCGTGACGCTCGGCGCGAAATCGCCGCGCCACGGCAGGAGCCTGCGCGGCGTGAAGCGGCACCCGACCATCGAAGACGACGTCACCATCTACGCCGGGGCCACGATCCTGGGCGGCGACGTCGCGGTGGGCCGCGGCAGCGTGATCGGCGGCAACGTCTTCCTGCTCGAATCGGTGCCGGAGGACTCGCGCGTCGTCGGGGAGCCGCCCAGCCACCTCGTGCGCCAGCGGAACAAGACGCGCCAGCTGCAGTGGGACATCTAGCTTGCACCGTGCGTTCCTGGCCGCGGCGTGCGCGGTGGCATTCCAGCTCGTGCTCCCGGCAGCCGGGGCTGCCGAAACCGCGGGTTGGGCCTACAGCCTCGCCGGCGAACTGCTGAGCCCCTACTGCCCGGGGCGGACGCTTGCCGACTGTCCCAGTCAGGACGCGCAGACGCTGCGCATCTGGCTCATTTCCCAGGAAGCAGCGGGGCGCTCGCAGGCAGACGTCGAGGCGGAGCTGGTGGAGCGCTTTGGCGAGGAGATTCTCGGAGCGCCACCGCCGCGCGGCTTCGGGCTCGTCGCCTACGTGGTTCCGTTCGCGGCCTTCGTTCTGGGCGGCTTGGTGGTTGCGGTCTTCTTGCGGCGCCATATGGCGCCGGTGCCCGAGGCCGGTACCGACCTCGAGTCCGGCACCGACCTCGAACGGCCGCTCGATCCCGAACTCGAGCGCATCGTCGAAGAGGAGCTCTCGCGTTGACGATCTACACGCGCCGCGGCGACGGCGGGGAGACGGATCTCTTCGGCGGCCCCCGGGTTGCGAAGGACGATCGGCGGGTCGAGGCCTACGGTGCCGTCGATGAGCTGAACGCCTACCTCGGCGTGTGCCGCGCGGCATCGGACCACGCCGACCTGCGCGAAATCGTCGAGCACGCCCAGGGCCGGCTCTTCGACCTGGGCGGGGCGCTCGCCACGCCCGACGCCGCGCAACGCGAAAAGCGCGGCGTGCCCGCGCCCGATGCCGCCGACGTGGAACGGCTCGAGGCCCACGTCGATGCGCTCGAAAAGGAACTCGAGCCGCTGCGTCGCTTCATCCTGCCCGGTGGCTGTGCCGCGGCCGCTGCCTTTCACGTGGCGCGCACCGTCTGCCGCCGCGCCGAGCGCCGCACGGTGGCGCTCCACCGCGAGGAGCCCGTGGGCGAGGCATTGCTTCGCTACCTGAACCGGCTCTCCGATCTGCTCTTCGTGATGGCGCGGGTGGAAAACCGCCGGGCTGGCGTCGCCGACCTGGAGTGGGCCGGGCGCGAGGGCTAGCGCAGCCGGGCCGCGGCGAGCGGGCGCTGAGCCGGAATCAGTCGGCGGCCGCGTTCGGGTCCGGGAGGCTCTGCACGTGCACCACGCCGAAGATCAGCGTGTTGACGACGTTCGAGGCCATGGAGCCCGGAGCGGCCCGCAGCTTTTCGCGGAACACGAAGGCTTCCGCCACGTGGGTGAACAGCATGAGCCAGAAGACCCAGCGCCCGATCGTCGAGAGCGTGCTTCCCGGATCCACGAAGAACGCCGCGATGGCGAGCGCCCAGACCACGATCAGTGCGCACCTGGCCAAGCTTTACTCCTCCGTACTGCAGGGACGCAGCGCGAGGTTCACTTCGGTGCCGGATCGAGCATCGCGACGCGGCCGCTGGCGATGTCGTAGACGCCGCCGACCACCCGGATCTTTCCGGACGCCGCGGCCGGGCCGATGATGGGCTGGGCCTCGCGCAGGATTTTCACGTTGCGCCGCACGTTCTGGGCGATGGCGTTGTCGAGCAGATCGCCGGGCGCTTTCAGGACGTCCTTCACGGCGGGCGCGATCGAATCGGCGAGCCCCGGGAGCTTTCCGGGCAGCTTCGCGTCGTCCTTCACCACCTTCACGGCGGCGTCGACGGCACCACAGGAAGAGTGCCCGAGCACGAAGACAAGGGGGATGCCGAGGAACTCGACCCCGTACTCGAGGGAGGCCTGGCCCTCGTCGGCCACGAAGTTTCCGGCGACCCGGACCACGAAGAGCTGGCCCGAGGGCTGGTCGAACAACAGGTCCGGCACCACCCGGGAGTCGGCACACGAGAGCACGGCGGCCGCGGGCTGCTGGCCCTTTGCGAGTTCCGTGCGGTGGGAGGCGAGGTCGTGATCGCCGCTGCGGTCTTCGAGGTAGCGCTGGTGGCCCGCCATCAGCTGGTCGAGGGCTTCGTCGGGAGTCGGCCGCGCGCCGGTGCTCTCGGCGCGGGCGTTGTTCAGAAGCGGCAGCCCGGAAGAAGCGGCCGCCCAGGCGGTTCCTTGCAGGAAGGTGCGCCGGTCGACGGCAACGAAGGGTTTCGGTCGCTTCAGGCCCATGTTGTCCTCCAAGGACAGTGAGAGCGTAGGGCAGCCCGGCCGCCGTGTGCCACGAAGGGCGGGGCCAGCGCAGAACGTTCCGCCCGTCCAACGCAGCGGTGGTGCAGCTCGGTTCCCTCCTGCACGGAACCGGGGTCGCCAAAGGGCATGTACAGGTTTCGCGTCTGAATCGTCTGGTTGGGCTGGCGGATCAGTCATGGCCGGGTGATGCGCATTGGGCGCCGTGAGGGTCTCAAAGTCCCGTCGAAGCAGCCAAAACGAAGCCGGCTGTGGCTCAACGACGGTTCCTGCATCCGGCTGCGACCCGAGCGGCCCAACCATGTGTGGTCCTGGGACTTCGTGTTCGATCGGACCGATCACGGTCGCACGCTCAAGCTGATGCTGGTGATCGATGAATACACCCGCCAGTGCCTGGCG